>JGI24695J34938_10000622_pt1 | contig 33781 bp, 36 predicted proteins | sample TergutCo191P3_FD_34938 | JGI IMG/M metagenome (IMG submission 34938)
GCAGCGGCTCTTCCGCCTCTCCAGTCTTTCTTTGAAGGACCGTCAACGGTTTTCTGTGTCGCTGTGTATGAGTGAATTGTTGTCATAAGACCTGTTTCGATTCCAAAGCCCTCTTTAAGGAGAACATGAACGATAGGAGCAAGACAGTTTGTCGTGCAGCTTGCGTTTGAAATAACGTGATCTTTTGACGCATCGTATTTTTCGTGATTAACGCCCATTACAAATGTGTTAATGTGTTTATCTTTGCCTTTCGCGGGAGCGGAAATGATTACTTTCTTTGCTCCTGCTTCGAGGTGATCAAAAGCCTTGTCGTCACAGAAAAGACCTGTGCATTCAAGAACGTACTCTACGCCCAATTTGCCCCAAGGAAGATTTTTAAGTTCTCTTTCTGCCATAACGCACTGGATTTCATGGCCGTTTACAACCAAAATGTCGTCTTCGGAAGCGCCGCCTGATTTCTTTGTGGAAATATCCGCTTTCATCCTGCCCTGAGTTGAATCGTACTTAAGCTGATATGCAAAATATTTCGCGTCAGTAACGATATCTGTAACCGCCACAATGTCGATTTTATCCTTACCAAGCAAGTTCTGACCCACGAGTGATTGAAAAACGAGGCGTCCGATACGCCCAAAACCATTAATAGCTACTTTCATTTAAAACTCCTTTATTTTGACTAGTTTTTACCAGATTACAGCAATTCATTAAAATAGTCAATTGTATTCCTGCGCTATCAATGTTGTTTCGCCGTGACCAGGGTAGACTTTGATGTTTCTGTCCATTTTTAATAAACGCTTTAAACTCTCAAAAATCTGCTTTTCATTGCCGCCGGGGAGGTCGGTTCTGCCGTATCCCCGTTTAAAAAGGGTGTCCCCTGTAAAAAGTATACCTTCATTTTTATCCAGAAAAGCGCAGCTTCCCGGTGTATGCCCCGGCAAGTGCAAAACTGTAAACGGACCTGTTACGCTGCCCTCCTCAAACCGGATATCGGCAGAAGGCAATTCCTCCCATGGAATGTTCATTAATGCGGCGGTACCCATTGCAGCTTTAATGCTTCTCTCATGAACCTGATAAGATTCAGGACCCAGATATTCGGCGTCCTGGCTGTGAATTCCAATTTTCGCATCGGGGTATTTTTCTGCAAGTTTAGGCAGCGCGCAGATATGGTCAAAATGACCGTGTGTGAGTAAAATGTATTTAGGCGTCAGGGATGCTTTTTCCAAAGCGGAAATTATCTTTTTTGCGTCATCACCCGGATCGATGATTACAGCTTCGAAGGCGTCAGATTCTTCGCCGTAAGGATATATCCAGCAATTAGTCGCAACAGGTCCTACAACCAGCCTGATGATGTTTTTATTTGATGACATAATAGGGGGATAATACCACGAGGTTTTCAATTTTTCTAGTTATCATTTTGATAGTTGTCTTTTGGTACTTGATTGTTCCCATCGCAGGCGGTTTTTTTAACCGTTACAGATGGAGAAAATTCAGAAACCGCTTTAACGATATGCGGCTAAGTCCTCTTTTGGATTATTGCCAATACCGTAAACTTGATGAAGCAGGCGGCGTTTTCAGGTTTTCCGGAAGCATCGAGTCTATCACGGACGGACGCACACTTTGGGTAAAAGGCGAAGATCTTACCATACCTGTTTCTCTTGCAAATACCAAATGTTACCTTTTGCCGTTACATCAGGGAGAGGGGCTTCCCGAAGCGCCTGAACAAATTCGCTGGAACCGCGTATCAACTTTAACGGAAGGATCAAAAGTATTTATAGGCGGGCAGTTAAAATCGCACGACGACAGATTAAATTTTTTATCGACAAAAGAGTTTCCTTTGGTTGTTATTATTTACAACTGCCCTGACGCCGAGCTTCCAGGCGCTGTCATAAGCGCGGCAAGAACACGCAATGAATACTGGAACAGCATTACGCCTGTTTCGATAGCAATAGGCGCGCTTATCCTTATATATATCGCCGCTTCTTTTTTAAACCGTCCTGCATTTCGCCTAACAGTTATCACGGCCTTTGCCGCGGTTTTTATTCCAATTCTTCCGATTTTTCCGCCCGGCTTTTTATTAACCTCGCTATACCGCCGCCTTACGTGGGACGCAAGAAAACTAAGGGCAAGCTACGATCTTGCGCGTTTTGGCTTACTGCCTGACTCGACTGATCAACTTGCCCGTTTTTTTGGAATACGCGCCTATTCACTGGAAGCGCTTGCCTGGGTATTAATGATTCTTGGAGTATGTATAAATATGGTTTTTATTTTTTTGATATTGTTTTTGTTTCAGGTTATTACGTTTTGAAGTGTAATCACAACGCAAGTGTAGTGGTAGCTACAAAACGATGACCGATATTGTCCACCATTACGCCAAAGCCTTCAATCGTTCGTACGCCAAGAAGTGACATATCGCCTTCTTCCGCGAAAACAATTTCGTCATTCGTGGAAAAACCTTCTGATTTTAGTATCGCGTAGCCATACTCACGCTCTAATATTTCATTATTGACGGTGGAAAAACGCTTTATTCCCCGCGGTGTTATACCAGCGTCTAACAACAACTTTCTGGGAAGCCATGACAATTCCGACCCGGTATCGACCATTACTTCTACTGCCGGCGTATTACGGTGTTCTTCCTTAGGATTGATGGCTGACATATTAACCATATATTTACTCATTTTTCTTATCTCCATTTAAGCCGCATTGGCGGCGATTCTCCGGGGAAATTAATTCTCTTCCGGTTCCGTTGATTTAGGTTTTGCATAATTCACAGTCAGCGTTCTTCCGCGGAAACGATGACCTGTAAGAGCCGCAATTATTTCGTCGGCTTTGGTGTCGCGTACCTGCACAAAGGAGTAATTGTCAAGGATTCTTATCATGCCGATGTCTTCCCTTGGCGTTGAAGTTTTGGACATGATTAAGGTGATAACTTCTCTTGGAAAAAGACGGCGGTTTTTTCCAATGCTGATAAAAAGACGTTTTGATTCTTCTTCGCTTAAATTAATTTCGACAGGCTGTCTCTCGGCGTTTTTTATCTTTGGAACAGGATTTTTTACATTCTGTTTTTTATCTGACGGTTTTGCCGCTTTTCGAACTGCAGCATTAAAGGCAGCAGGCGTCTCCCTCTGGTCGTAATACATAAAAAGCCAAGCGGCCATTTCGGTGCGTCTTAAAAGAAATACATTCTTCTTAAAAAGATTTTTATACTCTTTTAAAAGAGAAAAATCAGTATCGTTATGAAGTTTGCCGATAATCGATTCAAGATTTCTTTTTGCTTTTTCTTTATCCAAATTTTATTTCCTTTTTATCGCGCTTTTACGCTTCCCAGTAACCGCCGCCGTCTATTGTCTGAATTGTGCCGTCGCCATTGTATTTCAATTCCGTCACCTTTAAACTGCGAAGCCATGTTTTGCCGCCCGACGGCGCGCTGTCATGATGGAATAAATACCACTTTCCCTTAAACTCCGTTATGCAATGATGCGTTGTCCAGCCGCAAACGGGAGTAAGAACTACACCCTGATACGTAAAAGGCCCGTAAGGATTATCACCTATGCCGTAACAAATATTGTGCGTATCGCCTGTCGAATATGAAAAATAATATTTGCCGTTATACTTGTGTATCCACGGAGCTTCAAAGAAGCGGCGCTGTGTATCGCCTGCTGTAATTGGCTTTCCGTCTTTGTCAAGAATCAAAACCGCGCGCGGCTCCTCGCCGAATTGAAGCATATCGCCGGAGAGCTTTGCAACTCTGGGGGCGATGGCCGGTTCGTTATCAGCAGGATAGGTTCCGCCGCTTTCAAGCGCCTTGTTGTCTTTATAACGCTGAAGCTGCCCGCCCCAAATGCCGCCGAAATAAAAATAATATTCGCCGTTTTCTTCCAGAATGGCATAATCGATGCTGTAACTGCCTCGCATCGGGTCAGGCTGCGGTATAAACGGGCCTTCGGGTTTATCCGCGATTGCCACGCCTGTTTTAAATACGTCATTTTTATCTTTTAACGGGAAATACATGTAATACTTGCCGTTTTTATGCGCTACTTCACAATCCCAAAGCTGCCTTCCTGCCCAGGGAATATCCTTTGTGTCAAGAATCACGCCGTGATCGGTTACTTCACCATTTTCGACATCGTCCATGGAAAAGACATGGTAATCCTTCATATTGAAGTGATCACCATTATCGTTCTTTGCTACACCGCTTTCCCAATCGTGAGAGGGGTAAATGTACAGCTTGCCGTTAAAAACATGCGCGGAAGGATCCGCCATGTAGTATTGTGGTGTTAAATATCTCATTGGAACAAGATAGCAGGAAAACAGGCTTTTTGCAAGGGAATAATTTGAAGGAACATTTTTTAAACACCATGCTATAATGTCCAATGGCAAATAAAATAAAGGGTGCGCATTTACGCATTAGCGATGCGGGCATCACAAATAAATTGATTGAGTACATTCGCGAGGGGCTCTCCCCTTTGGGCATCAATCTTTTGGTTCTTGAGTTTAATCCCGGCTACAATTACCGCTGTTTCCCCGAACTTGCGGACGGAAGTTTTGGAAGAGACGAAGCGCGAAAAATCGCATCTGTTGCAAAAGATGCGGGCATCAAAATCGTACCGCTTTTTATGTGTCTTGGGCATCAGGGGTGGCGGTTCGATAAAAACAAGTTATTAAAACTTCACCCCGAGTTTGACGAGACGCCTGATGTGCCGGAGGACGGCGATGCAGAAAATACGCCCGATTTGGAATTTTATTGTCATAGCTGGTGCGCGTCAAACGATGATGTTTACAAATATGTCTTTCCCATGATAGACGAAATAATGGAAGATTTTGGCGCCGATACTTTGCACGTAGGCATGGACGAAGTTTTTTCCATGGGCGAATGTCCAAAGTGCAAGGGAAAACCAAGAGCCGAACTTTTTGCGCGCTCTGTAAAAATTCTCCATGAGCATATCGTCAAAGAAAGGGGTTGGAAAATGATGATGTGGGGAGACAGGTTAAACCACGCCGAAGCTTTTGGCTATCATGCGTGGGAAGGCGATATCTGGGGCACATGGCATGCCATCGACATGATACCCAAAGATATTATTATCGCGGACTGGCACTACGAAATTAACGAAGAGGGATTCCCCGGCATAGAAGCGTTTATGGAAAAAGGTTTTACCGTGATTCCTGCAAGCTGGAAAGATTTAACGCAAGCCCGATTTCTGTTAGACGAAGCTTTAAAATACGAAAAATCCGCGAAGGACAAAGGTTTTAAAGGTCAGCTTGCCGGAATGATTGTCACCTGCTGGAGCGAGGCGACAAATGAACTTTTGGATACGCTGTTGGATTCGGTCAAGGCGCGTGAGCAAAATGAGGAAGAAAAGGGAACCCGCGGCATTGCCTCGTCGATTGTGTATATAAGCGGCAAGTTAGATTAAGCGATAGACTTTTCGATTTCTTTTAGTTTTTCATGCGTTAACGAGCCGGTTCTTAGCTTTTCTGCCGCAAAGAGGCTGTACTGTCTATCATAAAAGGCGATATGGCTAAAAACCCAATCGACAAGAGTGCGGACAAAATTGTTAGGAACGAATTTTTTACCTTCGCCGAAATCTTTAGACGCATCAAGAATGTTTTTAATTAAAGTGTCATGCATCTTCTTGTGATTGGCGAAATCGGGATATTTAATTGCAGTAAGCAGTTTGTTTTCGGCATCAAAATGAAAACGAACATAATCGACCATGCGCTTCATTGCATCCTTGAAAGCAGTCTCGACATGATCGCCTTTAGTAAGACATGCAGCGTACAGCTCATTCGCCAGGTTGACAAGTTGTCTATGCTGAATGTCAATAAGACCAATTCCCGTCCCGTATTTATGATCCCAAACAATAATTTCGTTACTCATGCGTAAATTATACCATCGATTAAAAAAAAATGCAAAGAGGAAGAAGAAAAGAAGAATTTACCACGAACCTCACGAACTTTCTGTCCGCATTCTTATCCTTAAACCTTAGAAAGCTCGGATAGCAAAGAAATAATTCTTGGGAAAAGAGAGAAAATATCGAACCATGTTCGTGAAAGCGCCAAAGGTGCTTGTTGGTCGGCCTGTGGATTTAATTATAAATATTAGTTTTTTCTGGCCTCTCGCTGTTTAGCATCTATTATCTACACGCTTTCGCGTGCAGATTCAAGCGGGTTAGTGGTAGAAATTCTAGTTCACAACAACACGCTACGCGTGAAGACATGAGCGTCTGACACCCTTGCGTAACCTAAGATCAATAATTGGTACTTGAATAAAAAAAATCCCCCGACCTTGCAATAGCAAAATCGGGTTCGGTAGAATGAGGATACAAAGCCTCCCTCATTTAGTGGCTATCCCCTTTCGAAGATGTTTTAAATATATCGTATAAATTAAAAACTGTCAAGCAAAAAATCCATAAAAACCCGCTCTTCTTGCGAAGGACGATTTCCATTGTCCACAGATTTTCACGAAGAAGGAAAAGAAAAATTCAACCACGGAGTTCACGGAGTTCCACGGAGTTCCACGGAGGCCTTGGTACGAAGTCTTTACTTTATTTCTATGAATTTTCTATGTCAGCTAACAAATATATTTAAGTATAGAAAAGCTCTCGGACATCTACTCCGTGCTCTCCGTGTCCTCCGTGGTAAATTCTTTCTCTTCTTTGGCGAGAAGTATTCTAGTTCACAACAACACGCTACGCGTGAAGACATGAGCGTCTGACACCATAGCACTAACATAATCCATTTTTTAGATGGATATTCCATTTGCCTTGTCATAGGCGGCATTGCGAAATTCATTAACGGAGGCAATGCGTTCGTTCATTAACTTTGCAACCCATTCACGGCCTTTGTTTCCCTTATCCGCCAAGAATGTGTTTTTGGTTTGGGCTTGCACCAAACTATTATCAACACGAAGATATTTATACATCTCCACAGCCGTTGCATCACATCCGACGGTCAACGAACCAGTCTCATGACTAATACTTGATCCTTTAACTATATATACTGTTGGAAAATTGACCTTAAAATTAGCTATCTGACCGGAAGAAAGCGCATCGGGCGACATTAAAATATTAAGTTCATTAACTACTTTATTAAACTCTTCTGTGCTGACACCAGGTGATTTTATAACCGTTACGCCACCAGCATTCAATATCGCATTAACCTTTTCTGTGCATTGGCCATTATGATTGCATTGATCCGCCGGACACGTAACGTTAGCAGCACCAACTTCCAAGTGTGTCGCTTCATCCGGACAATCACACGTTGTCGGATCCGGTTGCGGGGTTGAGTTATCGCACATGGCGATCGCAAGCGGTACGGCGGCAATGACGGCTACTTTCGCGCCCGTCGCAACGGCCGGACCGACAACAGACGCCCCGTAATGCAATTGTGATTTCGGATTCAGGTCGCGCATCTTCGCGCCGTCCAGCCGCATCAAATCCCTGTACATATTTTTCTTTGTTATTGTTGCCATTAGGTGTGCTCCTTTTTTTGCTTTAAAAAACGCTCGTTTTCTTCAAGCAGTGTTTTTTTCTTGTATTGACTTAAATGCAGATAAATCATATTATTTTTACATTATAAATCGCTTAATTTAAACGAGCCTTTTTTCCTGCGTTTTTTAACAGATAATGCCCCTGCTTTGAAGAAGGAAGAATTTTACCCGCCTGAAGTCTGCACGCGAAGGCGTGTGGATTATATATTCGAAATGGCGAGAGGCCAGAGAAATTTATAATTTTTATTAGAGCTACAGGCCGAGAACCTCACGAACCTACTGTCCGCATTCTTTTCCTTAAACCTTAGAAAGCCACCAGTAAGCTGCTTTCTAAGCTACAACCATTACGCACCCAGGGATATAACGAAATTTTTTCTCTTGACTTAGTGTAGGTAATAACCTACACTATAAATATGGAATACGATGTTGAGCAGCTTGATACTTTTGTTACATGGCTGGAAAAGTTAGAGGATATACGTGCAAAAAATCGTATTATTGCCAGAATTGAACGTGCTAAAAAAGGAAACCTTGGCGATTGGTCTGCAGAAGGCGGAAAAGTCCGAGCAATAGTAATTGATTATGGACCTGGTTACCGCCTGTATTACACAATTCGGCAAAGGAAGATTATTTTCCTCCTTTGTGGAGGCGATAAAAGCACTCAAAAAGCAGATATAAAAACGGCACATAAATTAGAAAAGGAGCTGGATTAAATGAAAACAACTAAATGGAATATTTATGATCATCTGAAAACAGAGGAAGAGATCGATGGATTTATCGAAGCATCTATAGAAGAAGCAAAAAATGACACCGATCCAAAATATTTAATTCATGCGCTTGAAGTTGCTGCACACGCACGCGGTATGCTCAAAACAGCAAACGAAGCTGAAGTGGATCGTGCAAGTCTTTATCGTATTCTTTCCGGCGAAACAGATCCAAGAGCTAGCACCCTCGCAAAAATAGCTAATGTTCTCGGTTATCGCCTAACGCTCGTTAAACAAACAGGATAACAGCAACTCCGTGTCCTCCGTGGTTAAACTCTTTTTTCTTCCTTAGCTTTTAAATTACTGCGGCAGCAGCTTTGCGCCTTGGCGAGAGGAAGCCCTAAGAATTTTACCCGCCTGAAGTCTGCACGCGAAGGCGTGTGGATGATATATTCGAAATGGCGAGAGGCCAGAGAAATTTATAATTTTTTATTTGAGTTACAGGCCGAGAACCTCACGAACCTGCTGTCCGCATTCTTTTCTTTAAACCTTAGAAAGCCCGGATAGCAAACTATTATTACTTTGAAAAAGAGAAAAGATATCGAACCATGTTCGTGAAAGCCTGACCACTCCTGAGTGGTTCAGGCTGTTGGTGTGGTTCGTGGTTAAATCCTTCTTTTTAATCCGTGTGAATCAAGAGGGGAACCTTCGCTCATCTGCGACTCGCTCGGTTGAGGAGCCGTGCGAATTCGCGGATTATGGTATTCCTTTTTGTTCTTCGTTAGATTTTTATTCATCAGGTAATTTCTAAAACTGTTCTAAGACAGTTATTAACTTTATCAAGCATTGGTTTTGGTAACATAACTACATGATCTGTTAGATCGCGTTTATCAACAGTTGCAATTTGAGAAAAATTTATTACCGATGTCTTGTCTAAACCGGAAATAGCTTTTTCTAATAATAAATTCCCAGGCAAAGAAGCTAATTCTGTGTTTGATGTTATAGCAGCGCAAATTACGGTATTGATCTTACTGCGATTAAACTCATTACTCTGTATCACAAGCACCGGACGACGTTTAGCAGGAGTTGAGCCGGCAGGATCAGGTAAATTCGCCCACCATATTTCACCGCGAATCATTTACCAATCTTCTTTTCTGAGCAGGTTGTAATTTACGGCTTTTATATCATCAGCAAGTCTGGAATCATGATTTTCGTAATATCTGTTAAGTTTTTCTGTTGTTGGTTCTGTCGTTTTTGCAGGAGTAAATGACAAAATTACTGCCCCTGTCGGTATTTCATTAGGAACCTCAAGTGTAATACGCCGATCTGAAGGAATTTCAACTGTCTGTGTAATCGTCATATAGTAAATATAACATGACAATTTATTAGAGACAAGTACACAGAACCTTAACCCAACCCATAGGTGGTATAAATTCTTAGAAATCTGCTCATGGTTGAAAAATGTTCTATAAAAATGTAATATCTGTGCATGAACTCTATAGAACTTGCGAAGGCTTATGACCCAAAATCCTTTGAAGATCGCATCTATGCAATGTGGAAGGAAAACGGCTGTTTCGCTCCAGAAAGCGCGAAAAATTCAAATAAACAGCCGTTTGTCGTTGTTATTCCTCCCCCGAATGTAACAGGCGTCCTTCACCTTGGGCACGGCCTTAACAATAGCCTTCAGGACGTAATTGTCCGTTTCCACAGAATGACAGGAGAGCCTACCCTCTGGGTACCCGGCACCGATCACGCAGGCATCGCGACGCAGAATGTGGTTGAGCGCAAGTTAAAAGAACAGGGAAAATCGAGGCGCGACTTGGGGCGCGAAAAATTTCTTGATGAAACTTGGAAAGTAAAAAATGAACATCACGCGATAATCACAAAACAGCTCGAAAAAATCGGCGCCAGCGTTGACTGGAAACGAGAGCGTTTTACAATGGACGAAGGTCTTTCCAAGGCTGTGCGCGAAGTTTTTGTTACCCTTTTCGAACGCGATTTATTATACAAAGGAAATTATCTTGTAAACTGGTGTACATCCTGCGGCACTGCTCTTGCAGACGACGAAGTTGATCACGAAGACACTTCGGGGAAAATGTATCACATTCGTTATTATTTTTCTGATGGAAAGGGGCCTGCAGGTGAGGGGTCTGATTTCATAGAAATTGCCACAACGCGTCCCGAGACTTTGTTAGGCGACACCGCGGTTGCCGTTCACCCGGAAGACGAGAGATATTCTGCGTTCAAAGGTAAAACCTTACGCCTGCCTTTAACAGAAAGAAACATTCCGCTCATTTTTGACTCTTATGTTGAGCGCGGTTTTGGAACAGGAGCGTTAAAAGTAACCCCTGCGCATGATCCCAACGACTGGGAACTTGGCAAGAAGCATAATTTAGAAGTTATTAATATTTTAAACCCCGACGGAACGTTAAACGAAAACGTTCCCGAAAAATACCGCGGGCTCACCGTAAAAAAAGCAAGGCAGGCAGTAATCGACGACTTAACCGCAGGCGGCTGGTTTGTAAAAGACGAGCCGATAAAACACTCGGTTGGTCATTGTTACAGATGCCACACTGTAATAGAGCCGTTCCTTTCCGAGCAATGGTTTGTGCGCATGAAGCCGCTTGCCGAAAAAGCGCTGGACTGCTGGAAAAAAGGCGAAATTATTTTTTATCCGAAAAAATGGGAAAACACATATAAGCACTGGATGGAAAATATACGCGACTGGTGCGTTAGCCGCCAATTATGGTGGGGACACCGTATCCCCGCGTGGACTTGCGCAGACTGCGGCAAGCTTTCAGTTTCGCGTAACGATTTGGAAACGTGTCCGCACTGTAAAAGCAAAAACATCGAGCAAGACCCCGACGTTCTTGACACATGGTTTTCAAGCTGGCTTTGGCCATTCAGCACATTAGGCTGGGAAAACTCTAATTGCGATACTCAGGACTTTCGTTCTTACTACCCCACTACGGCTCTTGTAACAGGATACGACATCATCTTTTTTTGGGTTGCAAGAATGATCATGGCAGGTTTGGAGTTCACGGGTAAAGCGCCGTTCAGGGACATTTACATTCACGGGCTTGTGCGCGACAAACAGGGAAGAAAAATGAGTAAATCCCTGGGCAACGGACTTGACCCGCTTGAATTGGTTGACGAGTTCGGCGCAGACGCGATGAAGTTTACGCTAAGCTTTATGTGCGCGCAGGGGCAGGATATTCTTGTTGACAATGAATCCTTTAAACTGGGTTCCAAATTCGCAAACAAGGTTTGGAACGCAAGCCGCTATATTTTAATGAATCTTGACGGACGAAAATTAATAGAAAACCCAAGCCTAAACCCCTGCGACAAATGGATTTATTCGCGTCTTAACACTGCGGCAAAAAACATGAGAGAAGCGTTTCTTTCATATAGATACAACGATGCAGCGCAGACAGCCTATGAATTTTTCTGGAACGATTTTTGCGACTGGTATGTGGAAGCTACAAAAATTTCCATGAAAGAAGGCAACAATGATGAGAAAGATCGCGCAACAACCATTCTTTTGGATGTGTTGTCACAGTCGCTGAAGCTGCTTCACCCGCTCCTTCCGTTTGTGACGGAAGAAATCTATCAGAAGATTCAAGGGTCTGGAATCAAGGGACAGGAAGCGAAATTACTGATAACATCATTGTATCCCGATTATGATGAAGCGCGCAATTCTCCCGAAGACGAAAGGAATTTTTCTGTTTTGCAGTCATTGGTTGGAATGATAAGAACACTGCGCGCCGAGTGCGGCATTACTCCCGATAAAAAACTTCGCGCAACTGTAAGGTCCGGCAATGAACTGCACAAAGCTTTTGCAGAAAACAAAAGCCTTATTAAGCTCCTTGCAGGCATAAACGATCTTGATATTGAGAACGAAAACGCAAAAATGGCGCGTCCGCAAGGATCTATCGGCATGGCAGGTAACGGTTTTGAAGTGTTTGTATTTATCGCGGAAGCCGTGGATACGCACAGTTTAAAGAAAAAGTTCGCGCTCGATTTAGAAAAAGATAACAAGTATATCGAAAGCCTTCGCGCTAAACTTGCAAATGAACAATTTGTAAAAAATGCGCCTGCGCAGCTTGTTGAAGAGCAAAAAACAAAACTTGAAGAAACAATAATGCGCACAGAAAAATTTGCTTCTTATTTAAGGGACATTTAATGAATACTGAACAAATGAAACAGTTATCGGGATTGCGTCTCGCTCCGTACATTCAGGTTTCAACATTTTTAATCGGTAAATCGCGCGAAGGCGGAGGAAACATGTTCCGCCATCAGCTTGATACAATGTCGATTCTTATCGATTATAAATATATAGATTCAATTCTGTTAAAGGCGTCCCTGGTTCACGATGTGCTGGAAGACATTCCGGATTTTAATCATAACATTCTGCTTTCCATAGATGTGGACAGTCACGCTGTTTATGATCTTGTCCTTGAAGTTACGCGCCGTCACGGAGAAAGCAAACCGGAATTTTTAACCCGCATAAAGGAAAAAGGATCGCAAAAAGCAAAAATCCTTAAAGTCGCGGACAGGATTTCCAACATGATTTCATTGGGTTTTGTTAACAACCTCGAATTTGTCGGGCGATATATAACAGAAACAGAAAAATATCTTTTGCCAATCGCGGAAGAAGTTAACAACGACATGTTCAGGGAAATGACAGACCTTGTGGCTTCCAGGCGAAAATACCTTAATGACTTCAGCAATTTGGAGCGTTTTATCATTAATTATACCACGGAGGTTTAACTACGTTATTACACACGATAAAATCTCCCGCCGATTTAAAAAAATTAAAATTTAGCGAATTAAATCAGCTTGCGCAGGAAATAAGAGAGCAGATTGTTTCCACAGTTTCGAGTAACGGAGGGCATTTATCTTCCAATCTGGGAGCTGTGGAATTAAGCATCGCCATTCATAAAATTTTTGATTCTCCCAGGGATAAAATTGTCTGGGATGTGGGACATCAATGTTATGCGCATAAACTTCTTACAGGCCGCCTTTCTTTATTTACGACTCTTCGCAAACAATCAGGGCTTGCGGGTTTTCCCAAGCGCAGCGAAAGCGAACATGATGCATTTAACACAGGACACGCCTCTACTTCAATTTCCGCCGCGCTTGGTATTCTTGCAGGAGAACGCCTTAATGGCGGCAAGGGACATGTAATCGCGGTAATCGGCGACGGCGCGCTTACAGGCGGGCTTTCATACGAAGCGCTTTCTCATGCAGGACATCTGGGTCTTCCGTTGATTGTAATTTTAAACGACAACAAAATGTCCATAAGCAGAAATGTAGGCGGGCTTTCAAAATATTTAAGCCGTTTGTCGATGAAGGGAAAATATCAAACCTTTCGCCGCCACTTTGACGCAATGGTAAAAAAAATTCCTGTAGCAGGTGAGGCTTTTTTTAATCTTATTGTAAGATTAAAACGCGCGGTTAAAGCTGTTTTCTATATCGATAATTTTTTTGTAGACCTTGGTTTTGAATATGTAGGTCCCATTGCGGGGCATAATATAAAAGCCTTAACAGGGGTATTGGAAGACGTAAAAAAATTAAACCGCCCTGTTGTTGTACATATTAATACGCGAAAGGGCAAGGGTTACGGATATGCCGAAGACAATCCCGACAGTTATCACGGCGTAGGCTCTTTTTGCGTCTCAGGCGGAATCAACGATAACAATCAAAGTAAAATAAAAACTTTTACCGAGAGTTTTTCTGATTGCATAATTGCCGCAGCGCAAAAAGACAAACGGGTTCTTGCCATCACAGCAGCCATGCAAACAGGCACAGGTCTTTCTGCTTTTGCGCAAAAATTTCCGAACCGCTTTTTTGATGTCGGCATTGCGGAAGAACACGCTGTTACTTTTGCGTCCGGTCTTGCAGCGCAAGGGTTACGTCCTGTTGTCACAATTTATTCGACATTTATGCAGCGCGCTGTCGATCAGGTTATTCACGATACTGCTCTTCAAAAACTGCCTGTTATCTTTGCACTGGACAGATCAGGTTTTGTCGGCGCAGACGGCGAAACTCATCAGGGGCTTTTTGATATTTCGCTTTTTCAAAGCACACCGAACATGACAATCCTCGCTCCTGCAAGCGAAAACGAGCTTAATTTATTTCTCGGCTGGAGTATTTGTCAGGAAAACGGACCTGTTATTATTCGTTATCCGAAAACATATTGCCCGCAAGAGACTAGCGCGTTTTCACTTCCTTTGGAAATTGGCCGCGGAGTTTGGGTTTCTAAAAATGAAAAGAGTGACGTGTGTATCGCTTTTACGGGAAGTCTTTACAGGGAAGCACTTGATGCTGATGCTTTTCTAAAAGAGCGCAGAATAAATGCGGACTTGTATAATTTAAGATTTTTAAAACCTGTTGACGATGATTATCTTGCAAGTATCATGAACGAATACAAGGTTGTCTGCTTTGCGGAAGAAGGAATAAAAACAGGCGGCTTTGGCGAAAAAGCGTGCGCTCTTGCACTGCAGCGCAAATGCAGCGCGAAAGTGCTTGTTATTGCGGCAAAGGCCGATTTTCTTGAAAAAGACAGGGCTTTGGGCACGAGAGAAGAATTAATAATTGAGAATGGTCTGGATGGACAAAATATCGCAAATGCGATAGAAAACAGTTTATCAAATAATTAGCTCATATATGCAAGTTGCTGCTAATCGGTTAAATATGCTATAATCCAAATCAAATGCAATGGTTGCAATGGCTTTCGTCAATTTATGATTTTATCCGCCCTGCTCTGGATGTTGCCCTCCTCGCCTTTATTCTGTACAAGGGTTATGAACTTCTGGAAAAAACGCAGGCTCTTCCCCTGGTAAAAGGAGCGGGGTTTCTTGCGCTGGTTTATGCCATTGCCTTCCTGTTTAACCTGACTACTTTGCGGTGGGTTCTTACAATGATTGCGCCCGGTCTTTTTATCGCCATCGCAATAGTGTTTCAGCCTGAACTAAGAAAGATCTTTATGCGCCTCGGGCAGACCGAGTTTTTCAGTCCCAATAAAACCGTTCAAATCGGTAAAATCGACGCCGTAATAACTGCTGCCGAAATTCTTTCTCAAAGAAGAAGAGGCATGCTTGCTGTTTTTCCGAGGAAGATCAATATAAAAAATATTATTGATACTGGAACCAGAATAAACGCAGAAATTTCTTCCAGTTTGATAGTCGCGATTTTTGAATTTGACGGACCGCTTCATGACGGAGCCATGGTCATTCAAAGCGGAAAAATTTCTGCTGCAAGCTGTTTTTTGCCGCTTTCTGAAAGGCAGGATATACGAAAAAATTTCGGTACGCGCCACAGGGCAAGTCTTGGAATGGCAGAACAATCGGATGCTGTTGTTTTAATTGTTTCCGAGGAAACAGGCGCAATCTCGCTCGCTTACGACGCCAAGCTTTACTACGATTTAACATCCGCCGAAGTTACGCGCAAACTTATGGAACTTCTGGACAAGGGAAGCAGAAAAGAAATTGAGCAAAAGAACGCATCCGGTGAAGAGTCGGAGGTTCTGGTTGAATAGGGCAAAACTTCTTTCAAAAATAACTGAAAAATGGCCTGTAAAAGTTCTCTCGCTTGCCGCGGCCCTTATCATTGTCGTTTTTTACAGAATGAGTAATCTTGAAACGCGATTTTTTTCAGCTCCGCTTCTTATTGAATCAAGCGAAACATTAATTCCCGCAAATGCCTTTGCAAGCGCGGTTAGAATTTCGCTTCGCGGAGAAGCAGACGGAATACAGCCGATACTCGAAGAAGATATCGAAGCGTTTATCGATCTTGGAAGATACACAATCGAGGGTAATTACAGGGTGCCTGTGCAAATCAGAAAAAAAGGAAGCGCTCTTGGCGTTGAACCTCTCGAAATATCAGTCCTCCCAATCGAAATTCCGCTTACGCTGGAACTGAGAGTTACGCGCAATGTTGATGTTTATCCCGTATTGCAGGGAACCGTCGCGGAAGGATTTGAACTGCGTCATCAATCGCTGATACCCCAGACAGTAGTGGCGGAAGGCCCCAGAAGCGTAATGGAAAGCCATCTTGAATTTGACACAGAAATAATCAACCTTGACGGACGTTATGATGATTTTTCCATAATGGTAAATATCATAGATGATAATCCGTTAATCTCGATTCATGGAAGCAGGCTCCTTGAGTTCAGGGGAGCGATCAGCAGAATAGCCCGTGAAGAGCAGTTAATCCGCGTTATCCCTGAGCAAAACACGACGGAACCGGAAACTGAACATGAAAGCGAAAGACACAGGGAACACAACGAATGATTATTGGAGTAGGCATTGATATTGTTAAAACAGAGCGCATGGAATACTGGCTTTCGAATAAAAAGCTTTTGGAACGATTTTTCCACAGTGAAGAAATTGCGCTTGCATTTTCGCGGGAAAAAGCCGCCGCGCAGACGTTATCTGCAAGATTTGCCGCAAAAGAAGCGTTTGGCAAAGCGCTTGGAACAGGACTTGCGCATATCGTATTAAAGGATATTCTGGTTTTAAACAATGAAAACGGAAAACCGTATGTTTTGTTACACGAAACTGCAAGAAACGCGTTCGAAGAATCTGGCGCGAACATGGTGCATATTTCCCTTTCGCATGAGAGGGAAAATGCTGTAGCAGTAATTGTTCTTGAAAGGGTATAAAAATGGCAAAAAAGAAAGCAGAAGAAGACAAAGAGTTAAAAATAACTTTTCAATCCAAAAAAGAATATACATGTCCCGCCTGCAGCGCTGTTTTTAAAAAGGAAGAACTTCTTTCGGGAGGCGGAAGATTAATCGCAGGCAAGCTTACGGATGAACTTCACCGTCTTTATGAACCTTCGGCAAAATACGGCCCTGTTTTTCCGCTTGTATATCAGGCAATCGTCTGCCCTGAATGCTGGTTCGCTTCGATGGAATCTGATTTTCCCTTGCTCCCAAAAGAGAATGTCAGTAAAGCTAAAAATGACACACAAAAAAGAATGAAAGAGACTCAGCTTGCTTTTCCGAATGTTGATTTTCAGGAAAACAGAACATTGATGGACGGAGCAGCTTCTCAATATTTAACATTGATGTGCTACGATTATTTCAATAAATCAACTTCTCCTACAATTAAACAGGGGCTTGCCGCAATCCGCTGCGCGTGGCTTGTTGATGAGCTTCACGCCAAATACCCTGACCAGCACTATGATTGGCTTGGAACTTTATTCCGGAAAAAAGCGCAGTATTGCTATAACGAAGCGCTCTCGCGGGAACAAAACGGCAGGGAGAATCTTTCCGGCTTAAAAATATTCGGGCCCGATACTGATAAAAATTATTCTTACGAGGGCATGCTCTACATGTGCGCGTATCTTCGTTACAAGTTCGGACCCGCGCATGACGAGGAGCAGCGAAAAACTTCTCTGGAAGAAGCGCGCCGCACAATCGCAAAGTTATTCGGCATGGGAAGATCTTCAAAAGACAAACCCGGCGCGTTTCTGGAAATTGCAAGAACTCTTTACGACACCTTAAACAAAGAACTCTCGGAAAATGAATAGAAACATAAAACTTATAATCGCGTATGACGGCGCCGGTTTCTGCGGATGGCAAAGACAGGATGATACTAAAACTGTGCAGGGCGCAATCGAAGAAGCTCTTGAAAAAATGCACGGACACCCTGTTAGTCTGACAGGAGCCGGCAGAACCGATTCTGGCGTTCATGCCGCAGGGCAAGCTGCCAATTTTTACACAGATATAGACAGCATACCTGCAAATCGTTTCGCTCCGGCGCTGAACTCGTTTCTTCCTCACGAAATACGAATCATGGAAGCAAGTGAAACTTACAGTGATTTTCATGCCCGCTTCAGCGCAAAATCAAGGCTCTACCGCTATCAATTTTTATGCCGCTGCGGAGAGAATTCACCGCACGAGAGCCGTTACCATTTGATACTTCGCCGTCATCCTCACATTGAACTTCTTAACGCGTACGGAAGGCTTCTTTCCGGCGAAACGGACTGTTCAATTTTTGCAGGCGCAGGCGATACAAGCAAATCAAAAAACCGCTACATTTACAGAGCTTATTTCTATATAGAAAAAGACAAGCTGATTTTTGAAATCTGCGCAAACGCATTTCTTCGGAATATGGTTCGCTCTGTCGCCGGCACCTTTTTGCATTACGAAGAAAAGCAAACAGAGCCGCAGGAACTTCGCAAAATAATCGCCTCGGGCGATCGTTCCCTTTCCGGCCCTACCCTGCCGCCTGAAGGTCTTTTCCTTTGGAAAGTAGACTATTGCTCGCAGTAAAAAAATTATTCGAATCTATTGACATAAATTAAAAAAAACCTCATTGTTTCCTTATCATAGGTCTAGGGAGGCTGGAAGGAAAATAGTGAACCTCACCCGACTGGAGCGAAGCGTAAGGAGGTTCCCCTCGTGATTGGAAGCGATGTTGTCATCAAAGGAATCAGCAAGTCCTTCGGTGATTTCGAAGTGCTCAAGAATGTGAGCATGGAAATAAAAAAGGGGGAATTTTTCTCCCTGTTGGGACCGTCTGGATGCGGCAAAACAACTTTGTTGCGTATAATAGCCGGCTTTGAACATCCTGATAAAGGAACGCTAACCCTGGACGGAGATAATGTGCTTCTGCTGCCTCCCAACAAGCGTCCGACCAATACAGTTTTTCAGAATTATGCCCTTTTTCCCCATCTTACTGTTTTTGAAAACGTGGCTTTTTCTCCGCGTTTAAAAGGCGTTTCCTCGACTCAAATAAAAAGTAAAGTAGAACAATATTTACAGCTTGTCCGTCTTGAAGGTCATGCCGATAAAAAACCGAATCAGCTCTCGGGCGGCATGAAACAGCGCGTTGCAATTGCCCGCGCACTAATTAACGAGCCTCGCGTTCTTCTCCTTGACGAACCGCTCTCCGCGCTCGACGCAAAACTTCGTCAGCACATGCTCATAGAGCTCGACAGAATCCACGACGAAATCGGCATCACCTTTATTTATGTAACGCACGATCAGCAGGAAGCTCTTTCAGTTTCCGACAGAATCGCGATTATAGATCAGGGGGAAGTTTTACAAATTGACACGCCGCATGAAATTTACGAAAGCCCGGCTACAAATTTTGTCGCAAAATTTATAGGAGAAACAAATCTTTACGACGGCACAATAAAAAATGTTGAGAAAGTAAAACTCCACGATTTTGAGGGCGTAACGGAGTACATGGCCGAAGTCGAAATTCCTGAACTTGGATTAATCAAGGTAACGGATGTTGATGAAATTCACGCAGGTCAAAAGGTGAGTTTTACGGTAAGGCCTGAAAAAATCGTCATTACAAAAGAAAAACCTGCGACAAAACGCGATGACATTAATCTTATTCAGGGTGTAGTTGATGAGCCCATATATTCAGGTTTTCAGACAAAATTTTATGTTAAAACAGATAAAACAATTATTCGCGTGATAAAACAGCACGCAAATTATTCCGATGAAGGACCCGACATTCGCTGGAAGGATCAGGTTTATCTTTCATGGAGCGCCGTTGACGGTTATATTGTCGAGGTAAAAAAGTGAACCTTAAAGCCTTGACGGCTCCGAAGGCAAAAAACCTTGGCCCGCTTTATTCGTCACCCATGGCGATTTGGTTTACAGCTTTTTTCCTTGCTCCAATCGCGATCGTCATCGTTTTTAGTTTTATGAAAAAGGGACTTCACGGCGGCGTTGTTAATGAATTTTCCCTTGAAGCGTACCGTTATCTTGTAGACCCTGTTTTTTTAAGAATCACTTTCCGCACAATTGTAACGTCATTTATCGCGACGCTTATTACGATAATGATTGCCCTTCCATGCGGTTACTTCATGGCAAGAAGCAAACATCAAACATTGTTTTTGCTTTTAATTATTATTCCTTTCTGGACAAATTTTCTTATCAGGGTTTTTGCATGGATAAATATTCTGGGTAACAACGGTTTTGTAAATCAATTTTTAATGAACATCGGCTTAATCGAAGATTACCTTCCTCTCATGTACAACCAAAACGCCGTGATCCTTGTTCTTGTTTACATGTATTTGCCCTACGCAATACTTCCGCTCTACTCTACCATAGACAAGTTTGATTTTTCGCTCCTTGAAGCATCACGCGATCTTGGCGCAAATAAAATTACGTCCATGATAAAAATACTGCTTCCGAATATCCGCGGAGGAATTTTTACGGCAGTTTTATTTACATTCATTCCCATTTTCGGCGCATACGCGGTTCCTCTGCTTGTGGGCGGCATGGATTCCTACATGCTTGGAAATATTATCGCAGACCAATTGTTAAAATCGCGTAACTGGCCGTTAGCCTCCGCGATTTCCATGGTGCTTACGGTCGTTACAACAGCAGGCGTTCTTTTAATGATGTATATGCAGAAAAAAGACGCTTCTAAAACAAAAGATTCCAATTTAAAAACGGAGGGGACATGAGTCAAAGTTTCATTTCCAAAATAGTCACCTCCTTAAAACCGCAAAAAATTAATGGAGAAGCGGCAAGGCACGCAAGACGCGCGTTCAGGCAGCGTTTTTCTACATCTCAGACAATTTTTATTTTTACGCTTATTTTTCTTTTTCTCCCGCTTTTGGTGCTTGTTGTTTATTCATTTAACGGTTCAACAAGCATGAACTGGACGGGGTTTTCGTTCAGATGGTATCAGCGTCTTTTAAATGAACGAGGTTTGTGGACAGCGGTTAGAAACAGTCTTGTAATTGCATTAACATCCGCGGCTACGGCGACAATAATCGGAACCATTGGCGCGATTGGGGTAAGTTTTTATAAATTTAAAACGCGGGGTTACGTTCAGACAATTTCTTTTCTTCCGATGATTTTGCCGGAAATCATTATCGGCGTATCTCTTGCAATTTTCTTCGCAGGTCTTCAAATCCAATTGGGGCTGTTAACAATTTATATAGCTCACGTTACATTTAATATCCCGTTTGTATTCTTAATGGTCATGGCGCGTCTTGAAGAATTTGATTTTTCGATAATTGAAGCCGCGAAGGATCTTGGAGCAAGCGAAAGGCAAATTCTTTTTAAGGTGACGCTTCCGATCTGTATGCCCGGCATCGTTTCCGGGCTTCTTACTGCTATCACTTTATCTCTTGAAGATTTTGTTATAACATTCTTTGTGGCAGGCCCTGGCTCTTCCACCCTGCCAATTTTTATTTATTCGGCGATTACGCGAAAAGGCGGCGTTACTCCGCTTATAAGCGCGCTTTCGGTTGTGATGATACTGGGCACTGTTCTTCTTTGCATTATGTTAAGAAAGTTCCTGAAGTATATCGCCGCAAAGTAGGAAAAATCCTTAAATGAGGATTTAAAACCCACGAACGTGGATAAAAAGAACCTCGTATTGAGGTTCTTAAAAAATTTATTCGGAGGAAAAAAATGGAGGAAAAGGTAGAAACACTTTTTTCGGGCGCAGTCTTAAAAAGTACTATTAAAAGGCAAAGACTGCGTGTATTAATTTGCATGGTAAGCCTTGTAATGTTAGCTGTAATGGCAGGCTGCGACAGCAGAGAGCGGCTTTATATTTATAACTGGACGTATTATACGCCGGATTCAGTTATAGAAAAATTCGAAAAAGAGTTTAATGTCCGTGTTATTTATGACGAGTTTCCGTCCAACGAAGACATGTTCGCAAAACTCAGATCCGGAGGCAGCGGTTACGATATTGTATTCCCTTCTGCCGATTATGTATCAATCATGATAGCGCAAAACATGCTGGAAAAAATCAATCACGACCTTATTCCCAATCTGGCGAACGTAGACCCGCGCGTTTTACAATACACGGATTATGACGCAGGCATGGAATATTCGGTTCCGTATTATTTCGGAGCGGCAGGCGTTATTGTAAATACTGCAAGAGTTCCAAATTTTGAAAGAAGCTGGTCAATTTTTGCAAGAGAAGATTTAAGAGGCAGAATGACAATGTTAGACGACATGAGGGAAGTTATGGGAGACGCTCTGGTTCATCTGGGTTATTCAGTAAATACAACAGATCCTTCGCAGATTATCGAAGCCAGAAACCTGATTAACTACTCATGGAAACCGAATCTTGTAAAATTCGACGCCGAAGCATTCGGCAAAGGTTTTGCCACAGGCGATTTCTGGGTTGTGCAAGGATACCCCGAAGTTGTCTTTGAAGAAATCGCAGAAGATCCAAGAATGATGGCAAACACCGTTTTCTTTATACCCGAAGAAGGCGGACCTGCATATATCGACAGTATGGTAATTTTAAGAAGAGCCAGAAATATTGAGCTTGCGCATCAATTCATAAACTTTATACACCGCCCGGAAATATACGCCGAGTTCTGCGACGCTTTCGGCTTTCCCTCAACCGCGAACGTTCCTGCTCGTCAGCTAACGCAAGGGTATCAGGGTCAGGGCCGTTCATGGTATACTGCAGAAGACCTTGAAAGGGTTGAATTAAAAAGAGATCTGGGAAGCGCATTGGATCTTTATAATGACGCATGGTTTGGCTCCATAAGAATGGGAGACTAAGAAAATTTATAAACAAGGGGATGATTGATGAAAATAAAAAGCATCATCTATCTTTCGGTTATGGCAGTCTTGTTGACCGTAATTGCTTCCTGTGATTCAAGAGAACGGCTGTATATTTACAATTGGACGTATTATACGCCGGACTCTGTCATAGAAAAGTTTGAAAACGAATACAATGTTCGTGTTATTTACGACGAGTTTGCATCTAACGAAGAGATGTATGCAAAGCTTCGCGCAACCCGCGGAAGAAACGCAGGCTACGATGTAGTGTTCCCTTCCAAGGATTATGTTCCAATAATGATTCGGGAAGGCATGCTTGAAAAGATTGACAGATCCATCATGAGAAATCTGGGTAATATTGATTCTGAAGTTTTACGCAGGGCAGTTTATGATCCTGAGATGGAATATTCAGTTCCGTATTTCTACGGCGCTGCGGGAATCATTGTTAACACGTCAAGAGTTCCCAATTTTGAACGAAGCTGGTCAATTTTTGAAAGAGAAGACCTGAAAGGCCGAATGACGATGCTTGATGACCTTCGCGAAGTTCTGGGCGGAGCGCTCGTCTTCCTGGGTTATTCTGTAAACACAATCAATCCTGGTCATGTAACAGAAGCAAGGGATCTTATCAACAATTCATGGAAACCCAATCTTGTAAGATTTGACGCTGAAACTTTCGGCAAGGGATATGCAAGCGGCGACTTTTGGGTTGTTCACGGCTATCCCGAAGGAATTTTTGAAGAAATTGCCGGCAATGAACAGCTCCTTTCGGATACGGTCTTTTTTATTCCGAATGAAGGCGGCCCTTCGTACATCGACAATATGGTAATTTTAAGAAACGCAAGAAACATCGAAATGGCTCATAAATTCATTGATTTTATCCACAGACCGGAGATTTATGCCGAATTTGTCGATTCTTTTGGTTTGCCTGCGACAGTTAACGTTCCCGCAAGGCAAATCAGAAGGATGAACCTGCCCATGTATTCAGAAATAGAGCTTGAAATCACTGAACTTGTGGAGGATCTGGGAGAATCCATTGAATTATATACGAATGCCTGGTTTAACTCGATCCGCGCAGGAAATTAAACAGGGCTTTACATTATTTTCCCTTTCTGGTAGATTTAATAATATACCCGAAAGGGGCTCTTTTTGAAGGAAGGAAAATATGTCACGGAGTTGTGATATCTGCGGAAAACGTACAATCACCGGTAATAAAGTCAGCCATGCCAAAAATCGTACCCGCCGAACGTGGAAACCGAATCTTGTTAATGTAAAGACCGATGCTGGCGGCACCACAATGAAGCTTAAAATCTGCACAAGGTGTTTAAAGAGCGATTATATCACTAAAAAAGTCTAACTGTCGCCAATGACAGATGCGAGATTGTTTCAAGCGCTGGATTATATTCTCAATCACTCAAACGAAGCCTCCATTGAGGCGTTGGCGGAGGCTGTCGCAAGACGCAGAAAAGACCTGACGATTTTCAGCGCGGTTGGCGGCATGCCGGATCCGCAGAAAATGGCAAAAGAGATTACAGATAAAATAAACGACGGCGTCGGCGGCAGCATCGATATGATGAGAAAAACCGTCCAGGATATGATCATAAAATTATTGCGTGAGCATGCGCCTGAGCTTAACGACCGCCAGATAAACGAGCTTTGTCAGGCATGGCTTCCCGACAGAGTCGCTCCCGGAAAAACGGCAGGCGGCCTCCCTCCCGATGTTCTTCATTCCATGATCGAACAATTTGTCGCATTCTCAAACGGCGAAATGAACGCCAAAGTTGACAAAACCCTGCGCAAAGAAATGGGCGCATGGCCCGAGCGTTACTGGAACGCCTTCCCTCCTGTCGTGCGCCAGATTATCACCGATTATTTAAAAAATAAAATATCAGCCAAAGAATACAAAGCGCAGATTAATGTGGCACTAGGCGCCCATTAAATCACGCGCAGCGTGTTGTTGTGAACAAGCAGCGAGGCGTGGCGCTAAATAAAAGTCAATGAGATTGATAATGCGCGAAGGATTTATCCTGAGCGGTGCGCCCGGGAATGATTGGAAAAAATTTTCATCTTCCTTAGTATTTGAATTCACTGTCACCGATAAATTCGCGTAAAATACTCGTTCCCGGCACATACTGCGGAGGAATGGGCGTAAAGTTTTCAAGGAACGATAAAAGACGAACCGCTTCCGCGTATTCGCTTCTGCCGGGTTTTATTGCACGTAACAGAGGATCTACGAAATATTTAAAAACCGATAACTCGTAATCAAGCGCGGAATTGAACGTTGCGTCAGCTGTGTTCTGATACGGAAAAATGTGTTTGCGCTCTCCTGCCTGCACCTTGGGCCACATTCTGATTGTGCCTGCCGCGTCCATTCCCCTGAACTGTGAATCGCGTGTCATTCGCCTTAAAAGCCTGTTATCGCTTGTGGGGATACGGTTATGATCATCAAGATTTAGCTGCGTAAGCGCGGAGATGTATATTTTAAATTTTGTGCTGCGGTCGATACTGTGAGTGAGCGCGTCGTTTAAACCGTGAATGCCTTCTACAATTAAAATATTATCGCTTTCAAGTTTTATTTTTCTTCCGCCGCTTTCTTTTCTGGCTGCGGTTTTAAATTCATAAACAGGGAGCGTTACTTCCTTTCCTGCATACAAAGCCTGAAGCTGCTCATTCAAATACGGAACATCAAGGGCTTCAAGACATTCCCAATCGGGCTCGCCGTTTTCATCCATGGGCGTTTCATCGTTTCCTTTGTAATAGTCGTCAAGGCTTATCATAATTGGTTTTAAACCGGAGACCATAAGTTCAACCTCAAGACGTTTTGCGCTTGTCGTTTTACCCGAGCTTGAGGGACCCGCAATTAATACCATTTTTATTTTTTCACGCTGTGTAAAAATTTGACGCGCGATATCTGCCATCATTCTTGCCTGATGCGCCTCCGCGATTCTTATGTATTCCTTAAAAGTTCTGTTTGCAATCCGCTGATTAAGTTCCCCAACGACGCGCACGCCGATAATTTTTCCCCATTCCTTGTAATTTTTATAAACGTTAAAAATTTGCGGCTCATCATGAAACACGTCGAGCTTATTGCCCCTTCCGATACCGGGAAAGCGAAGCAAAAATCCGTCTTCGTACGATATTAATTCAAATGACGATAAAAACCCCGTACGATCAAGAAGCGGCTGCACGTACATGTCGATATAACCTTTACACTCATTAACCCTAATGTATGAAGAACTTCTAAGCTCCAATAACATTGATGTATCCGACTGGTTATGCGCCTTAAAAAGTTCAACCGCTTCTTCGTAGGAAAGATATTTAAAGGAAATCTGACTGTCTTCCTTTACGATATTTTTCATTTCTTCTTCAAGTTTTTTTATGTCGCTGTCTTCTGGTTTACCGCCCGAACTTAATGTATAATAATAACTGTGACCAAGCGAATGACCCACATAAACGCCGTCCTTTGGAAAAATCTTTCGCGCGGCAACTGCCAGCACAAAGGACAAAGTGCGTCTGTAAATCATTATCCCTTCTGGTGAATCAAGTAAAACGGGCTCTAAATTTGCATTTACCAAAAGTGATGTGCCAAGCGGACGTATTTCGTTGTTTTCTTTCACAGCCGCAATTTCGCAGGCAGGAATTCCAAAATGTTCAAGAAGTTCCCTGGCCTTTGTGCCGGAAGCGCAACTGACCGTTTTTTGGGCGCTTTTAAAGCTGATCTGAATTTTGTTCATACTGATATTATATTATGAAATGCAAAAAAATTCCATCGAAATCAATTCCGGGATTTTCCAATATGTTTGTGAATCAATTCAAGTTTGAGCGCGCGCAGTTTTTCTGTCACAGAGATTTTATAAACATGAGGATTTAAAAGTCTTTTGTACGATCCGTCAAAACTTTCAATATCAGAAGCGGCGTGTTCTTTAATTTCAGCTAACGTACGCTGCTCTCCTTTTAAAACGCCGTCTTCAATGCGTTTTCTTAAAAGCGGCACAGCTTCGCCGTCTATAAAATGTTCAAAATGACGGTAATCCGCTGACGGATGCCAAAAATAGTTCGATTCTCCATGTTTTGGAATATCAACGCCGTCATCAATGCTCATAACGTCTGATATTGAATTTCCATTTTTATCTTTTATGCGCCAGACTTGCTTAATGCCAGGGTTAGTTGTTTTTTCCGGGTTATCAGAAAATTTCATCACAGGAAAAACATTTTTTCCCTTAACAATCGCCGCAAGTTTATATACACCTGAAAATGCCGCGACGCTTCCTCCGGTTACAAGCCGTGTCCCGACTCCCCAGCTGTTTACAGGCGCGCCGTCTTTAACAAGGGTTTCTATAATATTCTCGTCAAGGTCATTGGAAACAGTAATAAACGCATTGTGAAGTCCCGCGCCGTCAAGCAGCTTTCTTGCTTCTTTGGAAAGGTATTGAATATCGCCGGAGTCAAGACGCACTCCGAATGTTTTTCCTTTGGCGGCAAGTTTTTTTCCTGCTTTTATCGCGTTATGTATGCCGCTTTTTAAAGTGTCGTAAGTATCAATTAAAAAAATACTTCTGTCGGGAAAAAGATCGGCATAAGCATCGAACGCTTCTTCTTCGCTTTCGAAAGACATGATCCACGAATGAGCCATTGTTCCCATAACAGGAATATTAAAAGTTTTTCCCGCAAGCGCGTTGCTTGTTCCCTGCGCCCCGCCTATGAAAGCCGCGCGTGAAGCTGACAAAGAACCGTCGAATCCCTGCGCGCGTCTTAAACCGAACTCCATTATACTGCCCTTTCCGGAGGCAAGCCAGACACGGCACGATTTTGTCGCAATCAGGGTCTGAAAGTTAATTATATTTAAAAGCATTCCTTCTATTAGCTGACATTCGATAAGATTTCCTTCTACCCTGATTAAAGGTTCATACGGAAAAACAACGGTTCCTTCATCCATTGCCCAAAGCGAACCTGTAAAACGAAATGTTTTAAGATAATCCGTAAAGCCGTCTTCAAAAATATTTAATTCTTTTAAATACTTAATGTCATCGTCAGAGAAGGAAAAGCCGGAAAGCCTGTCAAGCAAAGTGCCAAGCCCCGCGAATATCGAGTAACCGCCGCCATACGGCTGAAATCGAAAAATCATTTCAAAAACAGCGCGTTCCGTACGGTTATTTTTCCAATACCCCTGCGCCATTGTAAATGAGTAAAAATCGGTAAATAAAGCTGAGTTCTCCATCCCCTTCAGTTTAAACTATTCAATATTTCTTGTGAAGAGTAAAAAAGTATATCTGCATTTTTCATTTCTTTAATTGCCGTTTCTATCGAATTTTCCGGAAAACCGACTCCCCGGACTGCGTCACTTGCGATTATTGTGTTAAAACCCAGTTTTTTACAGTCCATTGCGCTGAAAAAGACGCAATAATCTGTTGCGATGCCGCCCATGATTACAGTTTCAATTCCAAGGGAGCGAAGATAGCCCTCCAGACCCGTTTGGGTTTTGCGGTCATTCTCGAAAAACGTGGAATACGAATCGATATCTTTATGTATGCCCTTGCGGATAATAACAGAAACGGGTTTTAAATCGAGGTCTTTGTGAAGGTCTGCGCCAGGCGTGCTCTGAACGCAATGGTCGGGCCAGAGTACCTGCCCTTTAACAAGAGGCGTATCAATTACATCATTTGGTTTTTTACCGCTGTGCGACGATGCAAACGAAATATGCCCTGCCGCATGCCAATCCTGCGTAGCGGCAACACGAGCGCCTTTTGCGGCAAGCGCGCGGGAAAGCGCATTCAAAGGAGACACAACTCTGTCTCCTTCGTTTACTGCCAATGCGCCGCCCGGGCAAAAATCGTTCTGTACGTCAATTAATAATAAAAGAGTTTTTGCTGCATCCATTATTCTTTAAATACGCCGATCTTGCGGAATTTCTGATAACGCTTCTCCGGCAATTTGGCAAAATCTTCTTTCATTAGCTTACCCACAGTCTCCGTAAGGAACGCGCCGATGTTTTTTGCAGTAACGCCGATATCTTTCGCCGCTCCTCCATCCGGTTCATCAATGATTCTATCGCAAATGCCGAAACGTTTTAAGTCTTCCGCCGTGATTTTCATAAGCTCGGCGGCTTCCCTTTCGCGGGAGCCGTCTTTCCATAAAATGGACGCAAAGCCCTTGGGCGAAATAACCGAATAAAGAGCGTTCTCAAGCATTGCAAGCTCGTCGCATACGCCGAGAGCAAGCGCGCCGCCTGAACCGCCTTCGCCAAGGACAACAGAAATAACGGGTGTCTTTAGCATCATAAACTCATGAAGGTTACGTGCAATTGCCTCACCCTGTCCGCGTTCTTCAGCTCCAACTCCGCAGTACGCGCCCGGCGTATCAATAAAAAGAATTACAGGGCGGCGGAATTTTTCAGCCTGCTTTGCAAGACGAAGCGCCTTTCTGTATCCTTCGGGATGAGGCATGGAAAAGTTAATCTTTTGAAGCGTCTCGATATCTTTCGCGCGAACCTGCGAGACAACTGTTACAGGAGTGTCACCTAACAAACAGATGCCGCCGAGCATTGCGGGGTCGTCGCTGTAATAGCGATCGCCGTGAAACTCGAAAAAATCCTTAAAAATAAGCGGAATATAATCGTGAATGGTAGGACGCCCGAGATTTTTAAGAAGGTCCAGTTTTTGCTGCATGTTTAAAGACATTACTTGCCTCCTTTGTAGCCGTGAAGCCTGATGATATGCGCAAGCGTTTCAGGCATATCTTTACGATGCGGAACTGCATCAATAAAACCGTGTTCAAAAACAAATTCCGATGTCTGGAATCTTTCGGGAAGCACTGCCCCGATTGTATCCTGAATAACGCGCTTTCCGGCAAACCCGAGAGTAACTCCGGGCTCCGCAAGAATTACATCGCCAAGCATCGCAAAAGAAGCTGTAACGCCGCCTGTAGTCGGGTCTGTGATTACAGAAATGTAAAGCTGCCCCGCTTCAGTGTGACGCGCGACCGCGCCTGACGTTTTTGCCATCTGCATAAGAGAGATAATTCCTTCCTGCATACGCGCTCCGCCGGACGCGGAAAAAACGATACAGGGCAATTTATTCGCAGTTGCGTATTCAATCGCTCTTGTGATTTTTTCGCCGACCACGCTGCCCATACTGGCCATCATAAACCGGCTGTCCATGATACCGATAACGCAAGGATATCCCTTGATGGTACATTTGCCTGTCACAACCGCTTCGCCGGTTTCACAGGATTTTTGCAATTCATTGATTTTATCTTCGTATCCGGGGAAATCAATCGGATTACCCGACCTCATACCTGAATCGAACTCGCTAAAACTCCCCTCATCTGCGGTAATGCTCAGCCTTTGCTGCCAGCCCAGTCTGGTATGATTACCGCATTTTTCGCAAACCCACATGGGGTCCGAAATGGAGGCTTGACACTGGGAACATATTAAATCAGCCATGGCGACATATTAGACAATTTTTATAATTTTGTCAAGCATGGTATTTTGCGTGGGCTTGACTGTGTGCCTATAAGTCATTTATTATTAGCATATAGGAAGGGAGATAAGTTGATGACCTTTGATAAAGTGGTAGATTTTGGTAAAATAGTATTTGTACCAAAAAATCATACCATTCCAGGATTACCGGATATGAATCTCATTATTCTACAAAAAGATGATGTATATCAGGCTATTTGTATTGACATCGAAGTGGATGCTGTAGGTGATACATTAAAAGATGCCTGTATTAATTTAAGAAAAGCTCTTATTGCCTACATGGGACAAATGGTAAGTAATTATGAAGGCAATATAAAAAATGCTATAGAAGATATTGTAAATACCGCGTTTGCCCCAGGTGACCTAAAAGCGCAGTTGTTTCATCATTATTTGGAAACCAAGCATCAGTATTTGCTAAAAAAAATCGCCAAAGAAAGTAAAACAAGATCGAGAAGCAAGGAATTTCTTATAGCATGTAAAAGAGTTTTTCAAACACAACCCATTCAATTTAACTTGACTTTTGCAGCAATAATATCATGACCGATTATTATACAATGGAGTCGGTTAGAGATTTATTACTTCAAAAAAAATATGATGTTAGATCGGATCGGGAAAGCCGTGTACCATTACCAAGTTGGAACAGATACCCATGCCCGATACAGGAAAAATGTGAAAAGAATAAACAATTAAAATGTATCGGGTATGTTTCGATATTTGTAAATACGGATAAAATAAGATGGTTATATCTTGAGATTTGCTTTTTTAGAGAAAAGCAAAATGCCTTTATTAGGGTTAACTGTTTACAAATGCAAAAACTTTTTGAGTTGGGAATAATTAGCAATGATTCATTATTAACGAAGGAGGCTTTTTAGCAAAAAAAGTCTCTGTTTGACAGTCTCGTTAGCGATTAGTATCCAAACCATCCAAAAACAGGTCAAAATCGGATAGGCTCTACTTAATAAAATAAGGTGTTTTACAGATTTTTAATTTCGCTATTGACAAAAAAATACGATTTTTATATGATTATACCGTATGCAACTCCTAGTTATCACATGGTAGTATAGGGGCGCAGGCCGTCTTAGCTCAGCTGGCAGAGCACTTGACTTGTAATCATGAGGTCTTCGGTTCGATTCCGAAAGACGGCTATTTTCGGAATACAGCGAAAAACCCGTTTCCTATTTACCGCCAATTTTTAGAAATTCCGTAAAATGATCATCAATTCGGGAAGAGACATCCTTCTTTAACTCTTTCATTAAACTCATTAATTTTTGCGCAGGAACCGCTTCTTTTTTACTGACTTTATAATCCGGAATCAATAATTGATAACATTCAATATTTAACGCCTGTGAAAGCTTAGAGAGCGTTTTATCGCTGACCCATTTTCGTCTGCCTTCGATATCGTTAATGGTCTGAATCGAAAGCCCGGATACTTCTGCGAATTTTTCCTGGGTATAACCTGATTTTTTTCGTTGATTTTTAAGATTTTTAGCTAATATTTCACGAATTTCGGCAAATTTTTCCATTATTATTAATTCTTTATAAATTGTGTAAAAAACATTGACAAGTTGCTAATAATAATGTATTTATTTAATTACTTATAGTGGAATTATAAGTAATTAATTTTGGAGGTTGTTTTTATGAAGAAGAAAGGATTTTCCTTTGCGGCAATGACAGTCATTGCCATGTTGGTTTTTGGCGTATTCATGGCTATTCCGGCTTTTGGACAGGCTGCATATCCTGCTGACACTGCGTTGTATCCGGCAGTTTACGGCGCGTTTTTGGAGCTTTATCCTAACGCAAGGTATATAAATATTGATTTTTATAATGATACGTATACATTAACCGGCATATCAGGAAGAGCGCTGCTTGTGCCCATATCTTATGATATAACGGTTCGTCTTAATAACGGACGTCTTGAATTTGCTTATGATAATATCCATCAAAGAAATTCAAACGGCCGTTGGGAAAGAATACGGGCTTTCGGCATGTATAATTATAATAATGCGGTAAACGCGATAAGAAATAAAATACTGGAAATTGGCAACAATTCCGCTCTTTTTGAGAGACATCAAAGAGCAGCGATGGCTGATATTTTCTTTGTTAACTCGATCATGAAAGACATGACAGAACTTGCATTCAGGGATTTTATTGATAATCATGCAAAAGGTTCGGTATTTAATATAACGGGTCGTATTTCTGAAGTAACCGAAAATAACAGAGAAGTTGAAGGCGTTGCATACAGATATCGGATTAGAATAACCCTAAATACCACAGATCCATCTGATGCGTTTTTAGCAGTAATGCCGAATATTTCCTGTTCCTTTTTTACAAATCAGGATAATGTAATAAGACTTAGCAGAAATGCCGATTTTTCCGTTCAGGGAACGCTTATAGGCGCAACTCGTTCCGGAAACACGTTTAGTTTAACGTTAGTAGACACAAGATAAAAATATTTAAAAACTTGCTCTAATCATCTTAAAACGCTGTCCATGAATTTGGGCAGCGCTTTTTTTATTCTGAACCGCGAAGGGATCGAACCTTCGACCCGCAGATTAAGAGTCTGCTGCTCTACCAGCTGAGCTAGCGGTCCTTGAACGACTCTTTTACTATATTAATCGAAATAAACCGTGTCAATAGCCCGGATTTCTCGTTGTAAAAATTCGCATATGGTGATATTCTTTGTAATATGTCAAATTATTTAAGGAGAAAAAAATGAAAAAGACAAAAATTATTTTCATCGCTGTTATCGCTGCGGTATTGATGATTACCCTTGCTGTATGTTCAAGTACAGGCGGTTCTTCTGCGGGATTACCGCCGACACCTCCGGGAGCCGAAAAAGTTACGTTGGAAAACGGCGCTTATGCGATCTACAAATTTGCGCTTCCCGACGGAGCAACATGGGCCAATTATAACAGACTCACTGTTGACTATATGGTAGATGCTGAAAATTTAAGAAAAGCAATCCGCAACACAAACGCGGTTCGGCTTATGGGTGTTTACAGGGAAAATACATCGTTTATAAATGAATCGGAATATTTCGGCATTACCCGTTATTTTGATTTCGGCGACGGCCCTGAGAGCCATAACGCGCCCTATATTTTAGATAACGCTCCAAGAACATTCGCAACCATGGGAGCGGCTGCAAATCAATGGTTTACTGTTCAATATAATATTTCCGGTTCCGCCGCTCATGCTCAATTTAACAGGGCAAACCTCCCCGCTCCGACTGCAAGGGGTCCGTTTTTCTTCGGCGTCGGCATTCCGGGTCATGGAAACGGCATATTTGAAGGAATAACCCAGCTTATAAGAAACGTTACCCTTCATCACGCGACAGATCCTTCGTTAAATGTTGTATCAACCAATTCCGGTTTTGCAGAACCCACCTTTGCGTCATTCAATCCTCCGCTATCCACACGCGAAAGCGGACCTGCAGCGCAATAAAGTAAAAAAAACCTGCATTCGATATCTTTCAACGGATGCAGGTCAGATCAATTGACATAAAAGCCCAATAATTGATAAACTACCCTATATTGAGGGCTTGCCCACAGCGCGAGAGTGGTGGAATTGGCAGACACGCCAGACTTAGGATCTGGTGCCATTGGCATGAGGGT
>JGI24695J34938_10000626_pt1 | contig 33678 bp, 26 predicted proteins | sample TergutCo191P3_FD_34938 | JGI IMG/M metagenome (IMG submission 34938)
CAGTCGGGCTACGCCCTTTGTGCATTTTTGCTCCACCACAGTTTGGGCAGGGGTCAATGCTTCGCATTGCCCTATTACCTGCCCAAACCGTCAGTTACCTATAACGTTATGTGCCATTATATTGAAATATTTTAGATTTTATTTCACTTAACTATTTATAACTGAATTACAAAACACTGCTGCCGCCATATTAGTAAAAATAAAAACGAATTACAACGCACACCCTCACATTTTTACGTATTACAGTATATGCCCTCACCTTTTCTCGAATTACAACCTGCACTCTCACATTTTCACGCATTACAACATATGCCTTCCCGCTTTCACGCATTACAACGCACACCCTAACATTTTCACGTATTACAGTATATGCCAATAAAATCCTCAAAAGGGCGCGTCGCGAAAAGTCTTGTCGGCGACTCTGCTAGCTTAAAGCCGCGCGCAGCGCGCGAGCTGCCAGCAAATGAGCAGCCCGGAGCCGGCAAGGCTTTTCGCGACGCGCCCCTATGAGGCCTTCAAGCATATACTGATTCCCTGATAATCCCACACAAGCATACACCACCCAAAAAAATGGTATTCAAAGAGGCATTCAAAGAAGCATTCAAAACAGTATATTGATTATTTTTCCGATTTATACTATTACATTAAATATATCATGAAGTACTTCAACCCTGCCAATCTTGCCATAATCGCCTGTCCCGGCGGGGAAACCTTCGCCAATGAAGTAATTAAGCATCTTGAGCATAAATACCGCCATAGCCGCAGGCAAACGGTGGAGGAACTCTGCAAACGCTACAATCTTTCGGAAGATCAGGCAAATCTTCATATCGATCTGATTAATAAAGTAGTAACGCGCGGAAGCGCTTCTCAGAGCGGAAACGGCGTGAATAACGGGCCTTTTAAGGTTCCTGTCAAATTTACCCTTTTCCCGAACGGTGAAATCAAGTCGGAAATCGAAGAATCAATCAGGGGAAAGGATGTTTATATCTTTCAGGATGTGGAAAACCGCTATCCTGTGAAATTTTCAGGCGGAGTGTTTAATAATCTTTCAACAAACGATCATTTAATGACGATTTACGTCACCGTAGACGCCGTAAGGCAGGCGGGAGCGGAGCGCATCACTTTAGTTATCCCCAATTATCCGTACGCTAGACAGCACAAGGCAAAGGGCAGGGAAGGGCTTACCGCAAGCAGAATTGGTAAAATCTTTGAAAGTCTTGGAGTAAATCAGATTATTACTCTGGATATTCATTCAAGAGACATAATGAACGCTTTTGACAAGGTGCGCCTCGAAAACCTTCACGCAAGTTATCAAATTATTCAAACTTTAACCAAGATGGACGGGATTTTAAACGATGACTTTGTCGTTGTGTCTCCTGACACCGGAGCTGTCGATCGTAATAAATTTTACGCTTCTTCGCTTAAAAAACCGCTTGCCCTGCTTTATAAAGAGAGGGATTATTCCAAACTCGCGAGGGACGCAACGCAGTCCAACATTTCGCAGATACGTCTTTTGGGCAGCGTAGAGGAAAAAACGGTCTTTATGGCTGATGATCTTCTTGGAACAGGCGGCACTTTGATAAAAGGTATGCGGCTTCTAAAGGAAAACGGCGCGCGAAGGATTATTTGCGCAATCAGCCTGCCTCTTTTTTCCGGGAATGCCATCGCGCATTTTGACGAGGCATACAATGAGGGGCTTTTTTACCGCATAATCGGCACCAACGCCGTCTATCAGGAAGAAGTCATTAAACGCGAATGGTATGTAAATGTTAATATTTCGCGCCTCTTTGCTCATGTAATCTCGCGGCTGCATCAAAATCAGTCTGTTTCCAGCCTGCTTGATAACGCCGGCATAATAAACCGCCTGCTCTCCCAGACAATGGCAAGCGAATCTCAGAATGAACTGCCTTTTCAAGTAACAGACGAATAAAAAAAGACCGTATGTCCTCGGCACACGGTCTTTTTTAGCTGCTGTTTCTGTTGATGTACTGCTATTTCTTTGCTTTTGCCTTCGCTTTTTTTACCTTTGGTTTTGCTTTGGCTGCCGATTTTTTGGCTGCCGGTTTCTTTGCCGCCGTTTTTTTAACTGTGGTTTTCTTTTTCTGCTTGGCGTACTTCCTGTTCAGATTAGCCTGATAATCGCAGCACTCTGAGCACAAGGTGTAGCCTTTCTTTACCTTGCCGCCGCATCTGGGGCATTTTCCCTTCTTGATGCGTTCATTGTACCTGTCTTTCCGCTGTTCGTTGATTTCGTCCCTGTGCGCTTCACGGTACTTTCTCTGCCTCTCTCTGTTAGCAAGGCGGGTTTTCGCGTCTGTCATTCAATATCTCCTTTTTGTATAGTATAATAATAGTATAGCGCATTATTTAATTTTTGTATATAGTTTATTGTTATTTATTATAATTTAGGAAGATGAATGTCTGTCATTAGCAAATATTTTAAAGGTTTCCCTTTTGATTCAAGGGCAAAATTATTTTTTACGCTGATGCTTACCGTTCTGGTGTTCATGGTAAACGAAATATTCGCTGCCCTGTGCGTGTTGTTATGCTTCATTACAGTCCGTCTGGTCTTTGGGGTGCCTTTTCGCGGATTAAAATTCGTTAAAAATCTTACATTGTTAGCGGCATTTATTATTCTCATGCAGATGGTCTTCGGTCCGGGCGAAAACTACGTGGGTTTTTTCAAGGTTGAGGGTCTGATCCTCGGTCTTGTGATTACCTGCCGCCTTGCGGCGCTCTTTGTCCTCCTTCCGCTGTTGACGGAAACCGCACCGCCTGCCGGAATTGCCTGCGGTCTTTGCGCTCTGGGCGTCAATTACCGCCTGTCATTTATCATCACGACAGCATTTAATATGATTCCATCATTTAGGGACGAAGCGCTTGTTATCATAGACGCGCAGAAATTGCGTGGGATGCGGGCTTTTGAACGGCGGACCCTCAAACTGAGCGCCTACACGGGACTTGTAATCCCCCTGATGTTAGGCGCAATGAGGAAGGCTCAGCGTTCTTCGATTGCCATGGATTGCAGGGCTTTCGGCGCCCATGAAACAAGGACATGGCTTGCAAAACCCCGGATAAAAACCCGCGATTTCGCTCTGATGGCAGGCAGTATTATTTTTTTCGCTTGTATGATTCTATTTAATTATAGATGAGCGTTATAGATTTTAATAATGTTACATATATATACCCTCGTTCAAATAAAAAAGCGCTTGACGGGGTGAGTTTTTCCGCCTGTGAGGGTGAGTTTATCGCTGTTATGGGCGGGACAGGCTCCGGGAAAACCACTTTTTGCAGGTTAATCAACGGAGTAATTCCATTGCTCTGCGGCGGTAAGCTTTCAGGAACTGTGACAATCGACGGCATTTGCGCGGAGAAATCATCCGTGCCTCAACTGGCGCTCAAAGTCGGCATGGTAATGGATGATCCTGACGCGCAGCTATTTACATCGTCCGCGCTGGAAGAAGCCGCGTTCGGTCCTGAAAACCTCCTTCTGCCGCCTGAAGAAATCATGCAAAGGGTTGAGTTCGCGCTTGGCGCCGTCGGCTTAAAAGGTTTTGAAGAGCGAAACCCCGGCAGTCTTTCAGGCGGCGAAAAGCAGCGTCTTGTAATCGCGGCGGCTCTCGCCATGAAGAGCATTATTCTGGTGCTTGATGAACCGTTGTGCCGCCTGGATCCCAAGGGAGCTGTAGAAGTAATGTTCGTTCTAAAGGACATTCAAAAAAAGCACGGTATTACAATTGTGATGGCGTCGCACGACAGCGAATTAATGGCAAAATACGCCGACAGGGTCTGCATTCTAAAAAACGGTAAAATCGCCGCTCTGGATACAGTGGAAATAATTTTTTCCAACGCCGAACTGCTGGAAAATAACGGGATACAGTCTGTTAATGGAACACAGGAAGAATTTACCGCGAACCTCATTGATATAACCTTAGGTTCTGTGGCGAACGGAAGACCGGATATCGAACAGCAGGTTCGCGAAGGTTCGTGTGGTTTGCGACTAAATAATCCTATAATTAAAATTTCTAATTTAAGCTACAGTTACGGATCTAGTAATGTAATAAAAGATATTAACCTATTAATTGACGAAGGGGAGTTTATTGCGTTAATCGGAGATAACGGGTGCGGAAAGACTACCTTGTTAAAATGTATTACGGGGCTTTTGCGGCCTTGCAAAGGGGAGATTTTTATTAAAGGTAAAAATGTAAATGAGTTGTCTGTCAGCGATATTTCCAAAGATGCCGGGTTTGTTATGCAAAATCCTGATACGCAGCTGTTTACAGATTCAGTTTTTAAAGAGGTTTCCTTCGCTCTTAATAATATGAAGTTGTCAAAAACAGAAATTAAAAAGCGCGTGCTGGAAGCGCTTGATATTGCCGGTTTGCAGGATTTGGACGCTTTTCCCCACGCGCAAAACCGCGCCGACAGGACGAAAACAGTTATCGCGTGTATTCTGGCGATGGGCTGTAAAATTATCATTCTGGATGAAATCGATGTTGGAAATGATTATACTGACAATTTAAAGATCATGAACCTTTTGCGCAGTCTTCATGAAAAAGGTTTTACAATTATTTTCGTTACTCATAATATGTTTTTGGCGCGGGAGTATGCGCGCAGGTTGATTAAACTTGACAGAAACGGGATAGTATACGATGAAAGGCGTTAAAACGCTTTTTATATTTCAGGAGACGCGATGAATAAGACGAAAAAACATATCACCGTGCATCCCGCCGTTATTTCTGTATGGGCGGCTGTAATCGCGGCTGGCCACCTTCTGCCTACTTTTCCGATTTTGGGAACAGGCGGCTCTTTTTCGTTGTCTACAGTTCTTTATCCGTTGTCAGGTTTATTTTTCGGACCGTTAGCGGGCGCTCTGTGTTCCGCAGTCGGCGGATTTATCGGATCGCTTATCGCTCCTCATACCGCGTGGATGGGGCTTGGAACTTTTATTGTCGGAACCACAACGGCGTTTACAACGGGATGTATCGCGTGGGGTAAAATGCCTGTGGTCGCTGTTAGTTCTACAGGCAATTTTATTATTAACGGCGGAATAATTGTCTATATTACAGGAACAATTCTTTGGTTTACCCAGGAAATTGGAAGGAGCGTTATGCGCTTTCCGCTGATTTTTTACGGACTTGGATTTACCGCAATGATGATCGCGCTAATCTTCGCGCCTAAAATGTTTGCGCATAAAAGCAGGGTGTTAAAGTTTCCCGCAGTTTGGCTTTGCGCCTTCGGCGGTTTAACAGGCGGCGCCGCAATAGGGAATTTTTTCTCTCTTGTTTTGTACAAACAGCCAAGAGAGATTTGGATGGCGCTGACAATCGCGGCTCCTGTTGAACGCGCCATTTTCGCGGCAGCCGCCATGCTTGTGGGAGTTCCTCTGCTTGCGGGACTTAACAAAATCGGCATTTTCGCATGCCCCTCTGAGGCTGATGGAGAAGAAGATGAAAATTGACTGTCATGTGCACGTAACGCCTCCCGATATTATCGCGGACTGGGAAAAAATCGCCGAAAAAGAGCCGTATTTTTCATTGATTTCAAACAGCAAGGTTAACAAGTTCGCGGACGGCGAGGGCGTTGTTTCCATTCTGGAAAAAGACGGTTTTGACAAAGCCGTCGTGTTTGGATTTGGCTTTAACGATATCGGTCTCTGCCGTTATGTGAATGATTATGTCATTCAAAAGGTTAAAGAGTACCCTGATAAATTGATCGGCTTTGCCGTAGCGCCGCCCGGAGGCAGAGAAACAGCCGCGGAAATTGAACGCTGTTTTAACTCAGGTCTTAAAGGAGTAGGGGAGCTGTTTCCGCAGGGGCAGTCGATCGATCTTATCAACGAAGGTAAAAGCTCTTCGCTTGCTGGAACTTGTAAGGAGCTGGGCATACCGCTTTTGCTGCACGCGAATGAGTCTGTAGGACACGATTACCCCGGAAAAACCGATGTGCCCCTGAAGGATATAGAAAAATTTGTTTTAAATAATCCCGATTTAAATATTATCCTTGCCCATTTCGGCGGAGGAATATTCATATACGAAACAATGAAGGAAATAAAGGCGGGTTTTCGCAGCGTTTATTACGACACCGCGGTTATTCCGTATCTCTTTGACGCGCGAATTTATGATGTTGTAAAAGCTCTGGGTATCTGTGATAGGATTCTTTTTGGCAGTGATTTTCCCATTTTGCCTCCTTCGCGCTATTTAAAATCTCTTAACGCAAGCGCTCTTAATGAAGAAGAAAAAAAACTGATACTGGGGTTAAATGCCCGCAGATTATTTGGAATATAATCAAAGCGAATGTGCGCGCAGACGCTGACGAAACCGCATAGCTGGTGTTATAATAAATATATGCCCGTTTTTTTAATAGTTGTTTTTATAATTTTTTTTAACGCCTTTTACGCTGAATGTGAAGTATTTGAGTTCAGGCATATTGAGGGCGCAAGATACAGAATCCTTTCTGTAGTTGATCAGGCTGTTTTTGTTAACGGAGAATTAAGCCACCGCGCGGAAACCCTTAACCGCATCGCTGTTGATGTAACATCGGTAAAAGACGGCAAGGGACTTCATAAAGCGATGTTTCAGTCGTCGGAGAAATTACTCTACGATTCGCTTGGCAGGCAGCCTGCTGCCTCCGGTTTTCACTGGCTGAAAGAATATGAATCGGTGTTTGAGCGCGACAGGCTGGGACGTATTGTAATTGATCCCCAATACTATATGCCGGTTGTACGCAATGTTCCCGCGTTCCCGGGCAGGGATTTAAAGGTTGGCGACACATGGAGAGCAGAGGCGCACGAGGTTCACGATTTTAGAGACGGGTTTGGAATAGAAGAGCCGTACCGCATACCATTTGTCGCCAATTATGAATTTCTTGGAGAACGACAGTGGAAAGGCGTTTCGTATCCCGCTTTTTCTGTCGTTTATCATATCGCCTCCCGGCCGTCAGCTGTGCGCGGAAGAATTTATCCAACGCGCATTTCAGGAACTTTTACGCAGCTGGTTTACTGGGATCGTTCCGCCGGACTTGAAAAAGCGTACACGGAAGAGTTTCGCCTAACGATGGAATTGTCCAACAAAGTGACGGTTGAATTCCGCGGAAACGCGCGGGCTGAGTTTGTTGAAGCCGAGTTTATGAACAAGGAGCAGTTAATCGCGGAAATCACGGAAGAAATTAACCGCATGGAACTTCCCGAAGTAAATGTAAGAGCCGTGGAAGAAGGCATATCCTTAAGTTTGGAAGATATCCGTTTCTATGCCGACTCTGACAAACTGCTCCCGGGAGAGCAGGAAAAACTTGACAGAATCGCCGTGATTTTAAAGCGTTATCCTAACAGGGACATTGTCGTAAGCGGACATGCCGCGCGCTGGGGGGAAAGCGATTATCTTTTAAAACTTTCTCACAGCCGGGCAATGGCGGTTGCTAAATATTTCCTGGACAGCAAAGTGCGCGCCGCGGATCGCATGGTAATCCGCGGTTACGGAGCCGAGAGGCCGATTGCAGATAACAGTACCGAAGAAGGTATGCGCAAAAACAGGCGCGTAGAAATTACAATTTTGGAGAACTAGTGCCTTCCTTGAGTCTGCAAAAGATAAACAATTATCTTGACCGCTTAATTCCTGTTACGACGCCTCTTGCCGTCTTTCTTGGTTTATTGTTTCCAGCCTTTTTTTCGCCTTTGCGCCCTTATGTGCTTTGGCTTTTCGGCATTATGACGTTTTCTGGCGCTCTTAAATTAACGGCAAGCGAACTTGGAGCCGCCGTGCGAAGCCCCGTACCCATCGCGCTCTTTTTTTTCGCGGCTCATGTGCTGATGCCGTTAGCGGCTCTTTTTTCTTCATCGCTTTTCTTTAAAAATCCCGATATTATCGCGGGTTTTATACTTTTATTCGCAGGTCCCACGGCTGTTTCAGGTTTTATCTGGGTAATGATCTTCAGGGGTGATAAGGCGCTTGGTTTAACTTTCATTCTGCTTGACACCCTTCTGGCTCCGCTTGTGGTTCCGGCGACTCTTTCTGTTTTAATGGGCGCAAAAGTAGAAATGGACATGAGCGGAATCGCGGTTTCGCTTTTATTCATGGTTGTGATTCCAACGATTGCAGGCGTTGCAATAAACGAGATCAGCAAAGGAAAAGTACCGCAGAAAATATGCGCCGGCCTTGATCCGCTTGCAAAAATATGTCTTTTTACGGTAATCGCCGCCAATTCTTCTGCAATCGCGCCGTTTGTAAAATTAAACAACCCTGTTATTTGGCATACCGCTTTTTTGTGCATATTTTTAACCTCATCAGGTTTTTTGCTTGCGTGGCTTTTCGGCGTAATCGGAAAATGCGGCGGCGAAAAAAGAGCGTCGCTTATTATCGCTGGCGGTCTTCGCAACAACAGCGCGGTTATGACAATCGCGGTTACATTCTTTCCTGAACAGACAGTCATCCCGACATTGGTAAGCATTATCTTTCAGCAGATAATAGCGGCTGTTATGGGAAAATTAATTATCGAGCGGCAAACTCGTACTTTAGAACAGAATCATCAAGAATAATGACAACCTTCCCCTGTGACAACAGGCGGCGGTTTTCTTCGGATGATATAATCAGCATCGCGTCGTCTTTTTCGATAATTAAATCCGTAGGCTTTATTCCGAATACTCCGCGCGCGAAAATACGAAGAGGTTTGTCTCCGACAGTCTCTCTTAATTTATCAGAAAGTCCCGTTGGATTATTCTTAAAAATATTATCAATCGAAGAATATTTAACCATCGTTATGTCTTTATTTTCAAGCATGGCGCGCTCGTAAATAAGATTCATTTTGCTGTCCCAAATTTTCGGGAACAGGCATGGGACTGCAAGAGAGGAACTTTTCATCCCGTGCATGGGAAGTTCATCTATCGCGATAATTATAATGCCTGTGTAGCCCGCGCTTGATACGGGGTTTAATGTTCGCATAACGGGAGAGGGTCTGTTATGCTGCAAAAGAGCCGCGCTTATGCTGGACATCGAAATTGTCTGGTTTGTAAAAATGTTGCGCATATCCGGCGTCAGCGCAGGGGCGACCGTTTTTGCGCCGAGGGCAACCTGTTCAATCTGCGTAAGACTTACGCGCCCTGAGTTTACAAGATCTCCTATTACCGAAGAAGAATCAACCTGAATTTCAAGAAGGCAGGAACTTATCAGATTTGAATAGCCCGATGTTAAAAATGTTTCACCTTGTGTTCTTCCTGCGGGGAGTTTTAAGCCTGCCGAGGCAAGATCAAGTAAAACCTGCGATGAAACCTGCATATCGGTCCAGTCAACCGTACCGGATATGCCGATATTGGCTTCGGCAAAAACCCCCGAGGCGGCTAAAAAAATTAGTAAAATACATGAGAACTTATACATTACTCTAATATCGGCACTTTTAGGGTTCTACCTTCATGAAGAATATCATTTAATAGCATCTCATTCCCCTCCGCAAGAGCCTGCGGATCGATGCCGTAAAGTCTCCCCAAAGACCAGAAAGATTCCCCTTTTTGCACCACATGACTGCCTGTAAAACTGCTGTTCAGCGCAGCAGGCGCGCGCGGAGCTGCTCTTGGCGGCACTGTGACATTCCCGAACGCCGGAATTACGACAGTTTCCCCGATTTTTAAATAACGGTTAGCAATCCCCGGATTGTGTTGTTCAATCATATTGACGGACGTATTGTAAGTTCTGGACAAGGACCAAAGCGTATCGCCGTTACGTACGATATGGTAGAAGTAGCGTATCAATTCAAGATCATCCCGTTCAAGGACGGCGTTAATTTTTTCCAGATGCGACGTTGGAACTTTAAGCCTGTAATTTGCGTCGGCGGGAGTTATCCCGTGAAGCAGTTCCGCGTTAAGACTGCGAAGCATTTCTTTGGAGACGCCAGTTTGTTCTGCAAACATATCGACAGAGATCTGCCGCGGGAGCGCGATGGCTTGCCACTCAAATTTTTCCTGCCATACATTTATGCCAAATCTCCTTGGCTGCGAAATAATAAAAGCCGCCGCCACAAGCTTCGGCACAAAATGCACCGTTTCAGGTCTTAAATCATTACGGTTTACAAGCTCCCAATAATCGCGCCTGCCTGTTTTCTGGACAGTGCGCGAGACAGCTCCAAGCCCGCTGTTATAAGCCGCAAGAGCGAGTTCCCAGCTGCCCAAAGTTCTGTAATTTTCATCGAGCTTTAAAAGCGCTCCTCTTGTAGATTTAACAAAATCGCGTCTTTCATCGATTAGGTCAGTAACTTTAATATTAAAAGGCGAGATACTATTCATCATAAACTGCCAAAGCCCGACAGCTCCCGACTTACTTCTTGCCGTAATCAAAAACCCCGATTCAATTACAGGCAAATAAGCCAACTCAGGCGGCATCCCCAATCTTTCAACCTCTTCTTTAATAAAAGGCAAATATAACTTAGCCCTCGCCAGAATCGCATTCAAAGTAGCTACCCCATGCGCGCTGGAATACTGCTCAATATATCTCTTCGTCAAAACATGTTCCAACGCCGCATCAGTTATTAGAGAATTCTCTGCTCTTACAGGAGAAACATAATGCGAAGTATGCAGCGCTCTGTTAGCCGCTAACAAAACCGCACTAGGCGCCACACTACGCACAGGTCTAGTAGAAACGCTTTCTACCTGAGCCATATCAGTCGCTTCAACACCCTGCCCCCAAACAACACCCCCTGTCTCAATGAGTAGAAACAATAATAATAAAACTGTAAAAATTTGCTCCCTCTTCAAAAATGCAAGCCACGAAAAGCTCCGGCGGGGTGTCGGCGGCAAAGCGTCGTTCGTGCGTAGCACGGACGGCGTTTTGGCGGCCGACAGGACCCCCGACAATATACGAAGGCTTGCATTTTTAAAAAGGTATCCAATTAAAACTTTTGAAACCCTAGTATATTTCAATTTAAAATTTTTCACCGTAATAAATCCCTGCCCACTCCCATCGGCCATGAATCTCAGGTTCTTGGGGGAAGTAAATTTTTCTGAAATACAAATACCAGACGTTGAGAGTGTAAAGAGACCAGCCTGTTGTACGCAGATAAGCTTCGGTTGAGTTGGATGATGAATCAAGAGAGGGGGCGTATTTTATGCGGTTGCCGTACATGAATTGGGCGAGATTGAAGCGCGACATTCCAATGTCGTCGGTTTCTACCTGTTCCCAGGAGCGGGCGAAGAAGTTGGCTTTTGCCTGATACTGCATGAGTACCCTGGCGTTTCCGGCGTCAAGCGCTTTTTCTACGGCATCCCGCAGCTCGGGAAGGCTTGCAAAGGTCCAGTCTTTGGCGGATCTGCTGAAATCAACCTGATGCCTTGCGTGTTGATCGGCATGAGGGAAGCCGGGGACAATCGTTCCAGTGTACGGCAGATAATTTGTGTAAGCGACAATCGCTCCGCTCCAGTCGCCGATGCGTTCGCAGGCTTGACCAAGCATGAAATAAGCGGTTCCAAGGTCGATTTTTTCCGGGAATCTGGAAATTAATTCGTTGTAATACCAGACCTGACGCTGCGGATCGTTATTTATGTTGATAAGGTGGCGCAGACATACAAGGTGGATCGATTCATCGTTGATAATTAAATCAGGATAATTTTTTATAATCAGCTCAAAATAAAGAGCCGCGATTGGCTCACAGGCGAGCTGAAGATGAGCATAGGCAATCATAAGAAAATAATAGCCGTTGTAGGGATCGGCGGGATTGTTGATGGTTTGAGCGCTTAAAAAATGGATTACCCTGTCATAATCCTTTTGTCTCGCGAAAGTAGCCGCGATTTCTCTTGTGACGGCAAATTCACCCTCGCCGCCGGGTTCCTCGTTCTTTAAAAGATTGAACAATTCCAGCAAATTTTTCCTGTCTTCTTTTGAACCCGTAATATAGTATGGGTCGATGCCCGCAGTTTCAAAAGTGCATGAAATAACAAGAAAAACCGATACTAGTAGTATAGTGAAAACATTTAAAAGCGAGAGTTTTTTACCCACATCCATTGTTATTGATACTATCATTGTGCTATCATTTTGTATATGTGATCTTTCTAAATCTCGTAAGATTATTAACTTTTGGATATTAAACAGTGGGTAACAAAGTCCGGAATTGCGCATTTTTCATTTTTTTTTCTGCTCTGGTCATCCTTTCCTGTAGGTCAGGACCCGATTCGCCACGCTGGGAAGCCTCTCAGGAACAGTCAGACGCGCATCAAAACAACGAACAATCCGAACAATCCATAATTAACGTTACTGCAGGGAATGCAGCTCCTGTTTCAGGTCAACCCTCAGGGAGCCTTGCCGAAGAAATACGTTTTTTGACAGAATCAGGCGTTTTGTCAATGATGTTAAACGCCTTGGAGCTTATCAGAAATAATAATTTAAGCGGCGTTGACTTTGGACGCATGATGACCGGAGTAAATGTTTTATTAATCAAACTGGTTTATCCCGATTCACCCGCGCGGCTCCCTGCCATCGATCTTCCGCTAACGTCAAACTATGCGCGTATTATCAGAGAAGCCGAAAAGGGCAATTACATACGTCCGTCTTCAAGCTCTGTTGATTTTTTAGAACACATTCTGCCGTTTCTCGCTGTAAACGAGCAGACCGAAGCGCAGGTTCTGGCGGACATTTTAAAGGACATTGAAAGAGCAGAATCGCTCAGGCTCAATTCTATTTTTCCTCCGTTTTTTCGCGGTCTTATTTATGAACGTACAGGACAGTATGTTCAGGCGGAAGCCGCGTACAGGCAGGCGCTTGGAATTTCTAATGAATGTTACCCGGCGTTAATAGGCATGGCGCGCGTAAGACGGCTTGCAGGCGCTCCAAGAGAAGCGACAGATATTTTATCCGATCTTGTTGTCAGTCATCCTGACAGCGTTCAAATTAAAAGAGAGCGCGCGATTTCGTTTTACGAAAATAAAGACTGGTCCAGAGCTTTACCCGCGCTTGACGAACTTTTAAAAGCCGATCCAAGAGACGGAGAATTACTTTTAATAAAAGCAAGCATACTTGTAGAACAGGGGCAGTACTCGCAGGCAAACGCCTCGCTTGACAGCTATGCTCCGATTAACCCCAACAACAGGCAGTATCTTTATTTAAGAGCCAAGGTTCAGGCTGACGGAAACCGCAACCGCGATTCCGCGTTAAATTATATTCGTTCCATTTTGCGCGCAAATCCAAATGATACCGAAGCGCTTGTTTACGCTGCCGATCTTTTGATGGAATCGCAGCGTCCCGCGGATCAGGCGGAGGGCAGGGAAATTCTGAACCGCCTAAGGCAGACTTCAAGCGGTTCTTCCCCGGATGTTTTAAGTTTAAGTCTACGCGACGCGATTCAACGCGAACGCTGGCAGGAAGCTCAAGGTTACTTGAACCGCATTTTATCTTCGCGCCGCACCGAACAGGATCTGATGGACGCGTTTTATGTTGAACGCGGACTTGGAAACAACGCAAGAGCTCTTAACTACGCGCGCGAATTGTACGATCGCGACAATTTCAATCATGATTATTCCGTTGTATACATAAGCGCGTTAATCGGATCAGGGCGAAGGGACGAAGCTTCCCGCCTGATAGAAGGCAGGCTGAACTCCGCGAACAACAGTCAGATCAAAAGCCGGTATTTTTATCTGCGCAGCCGTCTTCAGACAAATCAGGACAGCGCCTTAAGCGATTTACGCTCAAGTCTTTTTGAAGATCCAAGAAACCTTGACGCGTTAATTGCCACATTTGAGCTGTACCACAACCGCCGCGAAGAACGCCGCGCCGTATATTATCTAAGACAGGCTCTCGCCATCGCGCCTGAACATCCGCTTTTAAAACGCTACGAAAAAGAATATGCCTCGCTGCTTGGCAGAAACTAATTAAAGCTAAATATTAAAATAGTCATACGGTACCCCCCTTTTTATTCCGATAATGAACAGAATAGGAAAAAACGCCCTGTGAGGGCTGAATTGCGGTTCACTCCGCAGAAAATTCTTGATTGATGCAATAAGGAGCATTTAGTATGATCAAGACAAAAAGTAAGATTGCCGCGCTTGCGGTGATACTGTTTCTTGGAGCGGGAGTCGTTTTTGCGCAGGCTATCAGCCCTGAATCGAACGCCTCCAAAGCGACGTTTGGAGAAATTACAACAGATGTTGATAATTTTCTCGATTCCGCGGGTTATAAAGATATAGAACTTGGCAATTTCTTCCTTTACAATCGTTTCGGCGCCAACATTCCGCAGGCAAAATTGGACATTGGCGCGGCGTTAAATGCCGGCAGCCTTTATTTGGGTTTTTATTATAACGGCAGGGTAACAGGCAACAGAGAAGGTCCGTCCAGAAGCGGCGAATATTTTCTTGTTGATCCTGATCCGGGAAATACCGATCAGTCAAACGGCGAAAAAATGAAATACAGCGCCAGAAATAAAGCGGCTTCAGGCGCGGATTACGGCGTGCTTGTCGGCGTCGGCGGCATTGGAATTAAATTCACCTACGAAGATGATTTAACAATTGCAGGCGCTTACGCATCTCTTAGCGCGGCTGAAACATTAACAGGCACAGCTATTCCGTCTTTTGAAGTTGGTCTAAACCTTGGTCCTCTTTCAAAAATCGGTCTGTCACTGCCGATAGAACATAACCGCCAGCAGACAACGACATTCCTTGGTTCGGGAAGCGGCACTGTAGACTATTCATCCTTCGATCGCTCAAATGGCGCCAATGTTTCAAATCGGGCAAGTATTTTCGAAGCGCAAGGCAACTATGTCCAGCCGGATGTTTATGTAAAACTTGATTTCAGTGAAATGGGCATTAAAGGCTTTACTCTCGAAAATAATCTGCGCTTAAGGCTTTACGGTCTTCCCGCTTTTGGAAACAGCAAGGCGCTAAGCGGAGTCGGCTACATCATGACAACTTACGATTCAAACAAAACAGTCAATGGAGACGCAAGTGAGTCAACAAGCGTATGGGACAAACGTTTTTGGATAGAAGATCAAATAACGCCCGCTTTTAACTTTAGCAATGCGCCTTCCGGCAAAAGCGAGGGTGAAGGAGAAGCAGAGGGCGAAAAATCCGGCGGATCCAAATTTACATATTCAGCGACCGTCGCCCTTCCTATTGGCGTCAGGTTTGTCAGTCATTCCATGAATTACAGCCGTACTTCTTCGGGAACGGCGACTTTAGATAATATTGATATAAAAGATTTTTATAAAGGATCGTCTTTCTCGCTTGGCATTTCTCCGGCTCTTTCTGCGGGTATTCAATACCAGGTTGTAAAACCGTTTGCCGTGCAAGCGGGCATAAATGCCGAACTTTTTACAGTTTCCATGGTAAGCGATAAAACGGCGAAAACAACTCCTGATTCAAGTGCGGAAATAGCCGCTCATGTCGCGACTCTTGGAGGTTATTCCGCTGATTCAAGCGCTGTTAACACATTCTTTACCTATCCCAAACTTTCTTTTGGAGCGGGTTTTACAATCAGTCTCTTTGATAAAGCGGCGCTTGATTTTGCGTTGATTTATTACGCCAATCCGACAGCTGCGGGAACAATTTACAAGGCAGTAGGCGATGGTCTTGGGAGTGGTGACACCTCCGTCGTTCTGTCACTCAAATTCTAAATGAGGAGTTTCTAATGAAGAAACTAATATATTTAATCTGTATTGCCGCTCTGTTCTTTGCGGGAACTCATGCAGCGACAGCGCAGTCTACGTTTCCAAATGAACCGTCTGAAACAAACGTAAGCACTAACGGACGCTTTGGCTCCGACGTTGATCTGTTTTTTGACGTAAATGACTGGGCGGATTTACAGTTCTCCAAATGGTTCGGCTTTTTAAGAATGCAGGACCTTAATAACCTTGGTTGGGAAACCGGCGCAGCTCTTAAGTTTGAAAAAGCTTATGTGGGGTTTTTCTACAGAGGCCGATATAATTCAGGAACTCAGACTGACAGCAGCACAACAACGCATAACAATACAGGCACTACTTTTACAGGCGTTCCTTATAATACAGCTTCCGCTGTTGATTCAGGAATAAATCATAACAATCATTTTGGCTTTCTGCTTGGTATTGGAAATAATGGTTTTAAAGTAACTATCGAAGATTCTCTTACGACAAAAGATTATCCCGTTGTTACTTCAGGCGCAGTCGGCGCCACAATAGGCGCGGCTGCAATTCCGGCAAATACAAATTTTTACTACAGAACCCGCGCAGGCAGCATAACTCCAAAAGTACAATGGGGCGCGTCCGAAGATATGTCTCTTGGTAAATTTAAAACCCGTCCTTCGGCAAGCGTTGCTTTGGCTGTTGCGTTTAACGAAATTGAAGCCGGTGATTTTACAAAAACAACAGGAGGAGCGCAGGTTGACATAAACGGCGATCCAATACCTGTTATTGAAAATTTTGCCAATAACAGATTGTCGCCTTCTCTTGGTTTTGACACAGGCGCTATAAAATTCTTTGAAGGCGAATGGGGAACTCTGGCTTTCGGAGCGAGCGAAGAGTTCGGCGTCAGTATAAACGGCGAAGGCAATAACGGCGCCATTCCATGGAAAAATAAACTGATGCCTTATGCTGTATTTGATTACACGGCATCCGAGTTCTTTAAACTTGGAGCGCAGCTTTCGATTCCGATTTATATCGGCTGGAATAATTCAAACAACAGTTACTTCGCCGTCGGCGGTTCTCCCGCAATTGGCGCCAGCTTTGCCGGCAGCACAACTTTTAACGATCTTCCCGCTCTGGATTTTGGTTTCCAATACAGATTCGCGTTCTTTGACAGCCTTAGCGGAAAAACAACTTTTCTTAGCAGACTGTCGGCTAACTTCGGCATTAAGGTAAATCTTCCCGGTTATGCCAGTTACGGCACATATACTTACACACCGGCTCCGGCGCCGACAGATCCTGATAATCCAATAAACACTGTTACAATTACCGAGAGCAAAACGGATCACTGGTTCAGACCAACGGCGATTCAGGCATTCACATCCGGTTTAAGCTTTTTTATTACAGACAATGTTATATTGGACGCGATAATTAATATGTCCGGCAGCAATTTTGACTGGAAGAGATGGGGCTTAACAGAAACTGTAGTTCTTAGCAGCCTGATGATCAGCGTTAAACATTAATTTGAGATCATGTTAAATGATAACAGTCCCGGTTTTCCGGGGCTGTTTTTTATGTGTTATACCCTTGTATAAAACCCTCTTTTTATGCTAATCTACCCAAGGACTTTGAAAAAAGACCTAGTAATACTATTTTTGAAGGATGTTACCCATGAATTCATTTATTTTTCCGTTGCTGATGGGAGCCCAGCAGGCAACAGGCGCTGAGGGCGTACCGCCGACAGGGGGAAGCCTTTTAGGCAGTTTTATTCCATTTATCGCGATAATCCTCATTTTTTACCTTTTGATTATCAGACCGCAGGGCAAAAAACGCAAAGAAACCGAAAAAATGCTCGGCGCTCTTAAAAAAGGCGACAAAGTTGTCACAATCGGCGGTCTTTACGGCACGATCCAAAGCGTAAAAGAGACAACCGTCATCATGAAAGTGGATGATAACGTAAAACTTGAGTTTTTACGCAGCGCAATTTCCAGCGTAGTACAGCCTTCGGCTGCGAAAGAAGATAAAATAGAGGATAAAAACGAGGAGAAGGAGCAATCGGCAGAACAAAGCTCCGAAAACGGTGAATAATTATGAGTAAACGCTACAGATTCATTATTTTACTATTAGTGCTTGGGGTATGCTTTTTATTTTTATGGCCCACAGTACGCTGGTATTTTTTCATTCCCAGGGATCAGCAGGCGCTGGCGCTGGAATCAAGAGAGAGAATAAGCAATTATTCTTCCCAGACTGCAAGCGAGAATTTGCAGCGCCTTTTCGATGCTGCCCGTTCCAACAGCGGCGTTCCGCATGATCTGGATTTTGTTACAACCATCGCTAAAAAGAACTATAAAACCTTAAAGAAGGATATTCCCGAGCAGTGGACGGCATTACAGGTTCTTCAGGCGTTCTCGTCAAAAGAAGAGGCGCAGGATGCGATTGAACAAAAATACGCCGACGACATTTTCGCGCTGAAAAATTTGCAGCGTAACGCGGTTAAGCTCGGTCTCGATCTTTCCGGAGGTCTTAGCATTGTATTGCAGGTTGGTAAAACATTAACCGAGGATAATCCCGAAGACGCGATGAACCGCGCCCTTGAAGTTTTGAATAACCGCATCGATCAATTCGGCTTAACGGAGCCTGTGATAAGAAGACAGGGCAATGATCAAATCTACGTTGAAATTCCCGGCACCGCTGATCCCGAAAGAATCAATGACATCATTATGGGAAAAGGAAGCCTTACCTTCCAGCTGGAAGATTCTGAAGCGACTGAAGCGTTTTACAATTATTTCAGGGCGAATCCCCTTACAACCTTCGACGCGAACGGCAATCTAATCAATCCTTCGATTATTCCTCCCGACACTGTAATTCTGGGCTGTTACTCGAAAGACAGATACGGTCTTGACGTGCAGGAAAAAAATCTGGACGGTTCAAAGCGTTACATCGCTGTAAAAAGAGAAATCGGTCTTGACGGAAATTATATCGAAGACGCCGTTGTTGAACGCAATAACATGGACGGCAAGCCGGAAGTTATTTTCAGGCTGAGCGCGGAAGGCGGAGATATTTTCTACAAATTAACGTCGGCTAACGTCGATAAAAATCTTGCTATCGTTCTTGATGATAAAGTAAAATCGAGCCCGAGAATTTCAACCGGCATCCGCGACAGGGGAACCATAACAGGTTTCAGTTCTGAAGAAGCCGAGAACCTTGCTCTTGTTTTAAGAACAGCGGCGTTCCCCGTTGAGCTGGATGTCGCAAGCCAGCAGAGTATCGGCGCCTCAATGGGAGAGGATACGATTCGTCAGGGGCTTTACGCGCTTTTGGGCGGTATCGCGGCGGTGCTTCTTTTCATGCTTGTATGGTACAGAACGGCGGGCATAAACGCGATTATCGCGCAGTTATTAAACTTTTATATAATGTTCAGCGTGCTGTCGGCTTTATCGTTTACGCTGACGTTACCCGCGATCGCAGGTTTCATTTTGACGATTGGTATGGCGACAGACGCGAACGTAATTATCTTTGAGCGCATGAAAGAAGAAATGCGCCTTGGAAAGTCAAGAAAAGCCGTCGTAGAAGCGGGCTTTGGAAAAGCTTTCTGGGCGATCATGGACTCCAACATCACCACGTTTATAGCCGCTCTTTTCCTTTCGCAGTTAGGTTCAGGCCCAATCAGGGGATTCGCTGTCGCTCTTTCGATCGGCGTTTTCTCTTCTGTCTTTACGGCGCTTTTCGTCTCCCGCCTTATTTTCGACTTTGGCACCGACGTTATGAGAAGTAAAGGACTTTCTGTAAGCTGGACAACGCTTATTCAGGAATCAGGCGGCGCAAGAGTAAAAGGAGCCAGTTTATGAAAAAGATAATCCGATTTTCAAAGTTTTTTATTCCCACGGCGGTTATCTCCTGTATTCTTGTCGTTTTTAGTATTTCAGGTTACGCGCTTAACAAGGGCTTTGCGCTCGGCGTGGATTTTCAGGCAGGACTTATTCAGGAAGTGCAGATCGCTCCGACGGCTTTTAATCTTCGCTGGAACGGAACGGCGAACGCGGTTATTCAGTTTGACCGCGGCGGTATCTATATAATAATTTCCGGCATCGGCATGGACAGCAGAACCCACTCGTTTTTGTTTTCCGATCACGGCACAATCGGCGCGATTAAAAATGCCATGACATCTGAATTACCCGATCTGGAAGTAATAATACCGACTAACGAAAATATTAATTCCAACTGGCTGCTTTTTAGCTCGCAGGGAAATCCGCTTTTAAACAGCGTTACTCCGTTTGTTATTCACTACCTAGATCCTAATAGCTCTCCTATTGACATTTCCGAAGTAAGAACTGCAATGGCGGGTTTCAGCCAGAGCGTCGCCGTACAAAGCATCGGACAGCCCGGCGATCGTCATTTTATGATCCGTGTCGAAGACAAGGAAGACGATCGCGTAAGATCGGATGAAGTCGTTCAGATTTTGGAATCCTATTTCGGCAAAGGTCAAATCGCGGTAGTGCGCTCCGATTATGTCGGATCGAGTCAGTCGCAGAAACTAATCGAGCAGGTTTTCTATCTGATCCCGCTCGCGCTTTTAATAATTCTTATTTACCTTATTATCCGCTTTAAGCTGCAATATGCTGTCGGCGCTGTTATCGCGATTTTATACGACATTCTTGTTATCATTGCGTTCATCGTCTGGACAAGGCTTGAGTTTAACACAACATCAATCGCGGCGATTCTAACGATACTGGGTTATACGACAAACAATACGATTATCTTCTTCGACCGCGTAAGAGAAAATCTGCGCATCTATCCCGAACATTCTTTTAAAGATATTATCGATATTTCACTGACGGGCATTTTAGGACGCACCATTATTACAACGGCGACAACGATGCTTGCGGTGCTGTTCCTTTTCATTTTTACAACAGGTTCAATGAAAGATTTTGCTCTTATTCTGCTTGTCGGAATGACTTCGGGCGTTTATACAACCCTGTTTATTGTTTCCGGTTTTGTTAATTTCTGGAACGATCAAAGAACAAAACAGGAAAAGAAAAAGCTGGTTTCGGCATAACTTAATATGATAGTAAAACGGGCGCGCCTCCTCGGCTTTTGCATGGGAGTGCGCCGCGCCGTAGAACTCGCCTGCAAAGAAGCTGATGAAGCCAAGGCAGGCGGTTTCCCTGTTTTTACCTTCGGCTCCCTGATTCACAATCCTGTAGTTTTAAAAGACCTTGAAAGCCGCGGCGTGCGATCTGTTGACAGCGTGCCGCAAATATCCGGCTGCTCTGTAATTATCCGCGCTCACGGAGTGACTCCCGCGGCGGAAGATGAACTTCGCGGCGCGGCGCGCCGCGTTATTGACGCGACCTGTCCAAAAGTAAAAGAAAGCCAGTTAAAGACACAGGAGTTTCTTCACGCAGGATACTGCCTGTTTTTAGCCGGAGAAGCAAAACACGCCGAAATTGAAAGTATTGTAGGTTATGCGAAAGCCTGCGGCGAAGGCGCGGGATCGTGCGCCGTTGTAAGCAGCGCGCAGGAAGCTGAAGAGACAGCCGCTTTTCTTTTTAAAAACAAAGGCGATGTAAAAACAGCGCTTTTAGGGCAGACAACAATTACAGAGGAAGAATACCAAAGCATAGGCGAAAAAATAAAAAAATATTTCCCCAATCTTGAAACAGCGGACACAATCTGCCGCGCCACAAAAGAGCGCCGGCTTGCGTTACGCGAACTTTTAAACGAAACTGACGCCGTCATAATCGCGGGCGGCAAAGATTCCGCCAACACCCGCCGCCTGCTTGCGATTGCGAAAGAAAGCGGCAAACCTTGCGCGTTAGCGCAAAGCGCAAACGACATCCCGCCTGACTTTTATTCATTTAAAACCATAGGCTTATGCGCCGGCGCCTCAACCCCCGATTCAGTGATTGACGAGATAGAAGCTAAACTATTATTCTAATTTTTTCTTTCATCGAAAACTTGGTACACAGGGTTTGGTACACCATGTTTGTGGAATTATCCCTATTCTAATATACGCTCCCTATAATCTATACCGATTTTTTTTAAACATTTTTGGATGGTTTCGCCGTTTTGGGATTTTTGTTTTAAATCGATTGTGAATTGGTTCATCGAAAAGTGGCGGTAGAAGAAAAGCTGCTCATACAGTTCTTTTTTACCTGTGTATAATTGTTTTAATTTTTCCGTGTATGTTTCAAATATGCCGCCTTTGCGCATCTCTGAATAGCCAATTATCCAGACAGGGCAGTTAAGCGCTTCCTGAAAATCAAACAGCAAGGACGCCATAAAATCCTGCGATTTTTCAAGATGGAGCGCGAGATTTTTATCCATTTTACAAAGTTCTTTTAATTCGATTGTGCGCGGCGAATGAATGGGGGTTTTATTTAATATTATTACATTTTTTAAAAAATCAATTCCAAGCGAAGGATTATCGCGGAAAAATTTCTGCGCGATTTTTCCGGAAGGTCCCACAAGGTATCGCCTGTTTTCACCAGCCTGCTCGCGTCTTCCGGGGTTATCCGCAGCCAAAATCATTTTAATTTCATCATCTACTGTTATATCATCTAACGCGGTATTATAAACAACAGGCGTTTCAATTTTATAAGACGCGTTTTTTGAATCAGAGCGGCTGTCCGCAAATTTTTGTTGTACATTTTTCAGTTTTGGAAGAGAACCCGAGAGTTCTTCAACTTCCCTACGAAACTTTTCTCTTATTTTTTTAAATTTATTCCAAACATAAATATCCAAGTCTTTAATCCCTCGAAGCGATTTCGAGCGTCAATTCGATTTCGCCTATGGAGCGCTTCATGGTGTTTGCGATTTCTTCAACAGTCCAGCCTTGCGCGCGCAGCCTTATAATATTTTCACGATCCTGCGGAGCGGGAGCGCTCTTGTTCGCAGGTTCGCTCTTGCCGGTTTCTTTATCCAATAATGATTTAAAGAGGGTTAGATGCGCCCTTGCGTCCTTGTCCAGAGCTTTCAATTCCGTTTCCGTGCGCGCTAACCATTCGCGGGCTATGTTCATCTCTACGATGCGTTTTTCTATTTGCGCGAGCGATTCGTCAAGCGAGGCGATTTTTTCCGACGCGTCTGTCGCTTTGTCATTCTGCGACGCTAAAACTTCTATAGAATCCTGCAGTTTTGTAAATTGATTTGATATGGCGCTGATAACTTTTTGCGCGTCTTTAATCGCGGTTTCTGTTTTTTGAAGCGATTTAAAGTTGCGATCGATGCCGTCGTTGGTCTGATCAAGCACCTCGCTTTTCTTTTCGACACGCTGGTATTTTTCGTCCGTTTCTTTAATTGAATCTTCCAGTTTGCGGATCTGTACCTGCACAGCCTGAAGAATATCATCCGATGACGAAACCTGATCAAGTTTTTCCTTTACAGACTGCGAAGATTTAATAAGGTTGTTAAAGTTTTCTTCCATCTGTTCAATACGCCTCTGCTCATTCAAAAAGCGCGTCATCTTGTTGTTGATTTCGTCTTCAAGCCGCCTTACATTGGTTAATTTTGATTCAAGCTGCGCAATCTCAATCTTTCTCTGGTCGAGCCTGTCAAGGTCACCGTTGATTTCTTCCATATTTTTTTCAAGGTCTTTTTTGAGAACGCCGGTTTGATCAAATATTTTTTTCTGAACGCCCAGTTCCTTGCGGATATCCTCCACGCTCTTGCGGAATTGCTCGATGCGCTCTTCGTTTTCGGCTTCGGTTTCTCTTGAATGACGGCGAAGTTCTTCCAAAGACGCGTCCATTTCGCGAATTCTGGAATTGTACTGACTCTGCCATTCGTCCATCGACTGTTTCGCGTCACGCGCTGTGTCTTCTAAACCGGAATACGAAGTCTTGGAATGTTCGGAAATCTCCTCAATTTCTTTTTCCAGTTCCCTCTGTTTAAGCCGTAATGTTTCCTGCATCGATAACTGATACTGACCAACCTGCGCTTTCAGTTCATTTTCCGCGGATACGCGCATTTCTTCCATATCTTTTCTGATTTGTTCAACAAAGGAGACGCGCGTTTCATCGGCGGTGTGCATATCCCTCCTTATGCCTTCTTCAAAAGCGGACGCTTCCTGTTTAAGTCTTTCAAGATCGGATGTAAGCCTCTCTCCAAGCGCGGATGCGCTCCTTTTGTGCTCCGATGTTATGCGCTCTTCCGACAATTTCCATTCTTGCGCGATTGTATCGCCTGTATTTTCAAGGCGTTTTTCAAGACCTTCCTGCCAGTCGGCAATATGCCTTCCCATGTCAGAGGCGCGTTTTCCAAGTTCCGCCGTAAAGCCGCTTTCAAACTCTGTAAGTTTATCAGATACATTGTCGTATGCCTGCTTCCTGATGCCGTCCAGCTCCTTGTCCATTTCTTCAAGTTCGCTGCGAAGAGCTTTTGCCTGCGCGTCAAACGCTGATGCCGCGCTTTGCATACTCGCGTTGGATTCTTTTTCGTAATCGGAAAAATCTTTATTAACTCTCGCGATTGAATCATTCATGGATGTGCGAAGTTCTCTTTCCAGCTGTCCCGCCTCATCCGCAAGATTTGTAAGCTGTCTTACAGCCTCGCCGTAACTCTTCTTGTAATCGTCAAGGCGTTTTTCGTTAGACGAAAGAATGTCAGACTCAGTATCCCTGCAAATAATTTTCCACGATTCTATCTGGCTGTTAAGAGAGCCGCTAAGGTTGTTCTCCTGCTGCGCGACAGCCGCGTCGGATTTTTCTTTTACGTCTTTAAGAGCCGCTTCGAGCCTTTCATGCTGCTGTTCGATAGCGTTTTTCGTTTTTTCTTTTAACTCGCTTATAGCGCACGACAGTTCATCCTGCTGTCTCTGCATGGAAGAGTCCGATGTTTCTTTAAGATCTTTTAACGAAGTAAGAATTTCACTCTGCTGACGCTGAATGGAAGATGAAGAGCTGTCCTTAACCGCTTTAAGCGAGGCGGAGATTTCATTCTGCTGCTGCTGAATGGAGAAATCAGAATTATCTTTAATTTCCTTAAGCGCGGCGGCAATTTCGTTTCGCTGCTGCTCAATAGAAGACGTTGATTTTTCCTTGACGCCGCTAAGAACTTCTGCGATCTCGTTTCGCTGCAGCTCAATGGAAGAAACTGAACCTTCTTTAATATCCTTAAGGTTTGCGGTAATGTCATTAAGAGCCGCGGCGATCTCGTTTCGTTGTTTCTCGATGGAAGATGTTGATTTTTCTTTGACGTCACTAAGAGCTTGTGCAAACTCATTTCGCTGCAGCTCAATGGAAGAAGCCGACATTTCTTTAATATCCTTAAGATCCGCTGTTATGTCATTAATAGCTGCGGCAACTTCGTTTCGCTGATGTTCAATAGAAGATGTAGAATTTTCTCTAACAGCATTAAGAGCCGCTGTAATCTCGTTTCGCTGTTTCTCGATGGAAGATGTTGATTTTTCTTTGACGTCACTAAGAGCTTCGGCGATTTCGTTACGCTGTTGTTCAATAGAAGAAGCCGAACCTTCTTTAACATCTTTAAGAGCTGCGTTAATGTCATTAATGGCTGAGGCAACTTCGTTTCGCTGTTGGTCAATAAAAGATATAGAGTTTTCTCTGACGGCATTAAGAGCTGATGTAATCTCGTTATGTTGTTGTTGAATGGAAGAAGCCGACCCGTCTTTAATATCCCTAAGATTTGCTGTAATAACATTAAGAGCTGCGGCAATCTCGTTTCGCTGTTGTTCGATGGAAGAAGCGGAATCTTCTTTAATTTCATTAAGAGCTGAGGCAATTCCTGTCCTCTGTTTTTCGATGGAAGATTCTGAATTTTCTTTAATACCATCAAGAGCTGCGGCAATCTCGATTCGCTGGCGTTCGATGGAAGAAGCGGAATCTTCTTTAATTTCCTTAAGAGCTAAGGCAATTCCTGTCCGCTGTTTCTCGATGGAAGATTCTGAATTTTCTTTAATACTATCAAGCGCGGCGGAAATTTCACCTTCCTGCTGACGGATAGAAAACGCCGATTTTTCCTTAAACTCATTAAGAGCGGAATAAATCTCGCTCTCCTGCGACTGGATCGAAGAAGCGGCTTTTTCTTTAAAATTACCAAGCGAGCCGAGTATTTCACTCTCCTGCGACCGGATGGAAGACGAGGCGCGTTCTTTAAATTCATCAAGAACCGAGGCAATTTCATTCTGCTGCCGCGCGGCGGATGATGATGACGTTTCCTTAAGTTTATTAAGAACAGAAGATAGCTCATCCTGCTGTTTTTTAACGGCGATGTCGGATTCTTCTTTCATGGCGGATAAAAATGCGTTTACTTCATCCTGCTGTTGTTTAACTTCGGCGTCTGATTTTTGCCTGAGTTCGCTAAAAATTGCACCTAACTCTTCATGCTGCTGTTTCTGGAGATCCTTTGATTGAGACTGCAATTCGGCGAGAGAAGCGTTAAGACGCGCGATTAAATCGTTTGTTTCCTGCTGTTGTATTTTTACGGCGGAGCCTGACTTTTCTTTCAGATCCGCTAAAGTTAACCCGATGTCTTTTTGATGCTGTTTTATAGCCGAGTCAAGATCGTCGTGCTGCAGCTTGATAGCGCCCTGCGATTTGTTTTTTAAATCTATAATCGCCTGATTAAGTTCCGATTTTGCCGAGGCAAGGCTTAAGTCAAGGTCTTTGCGCTGTTTTTCCGCGGATTTTTTTAATTCAAGGAAATTCTGCTTCCAGTCATTCTGCTGTTGCAGCAGAGCCGCGTTAACTGAATCTCTTTCTTTTGTGATAGAGCTATTTACATCTTCCTGCTGGCGCGCAAGAGAAGAAATAATTTCTTCTCTTTGTTTTTTCGCCATACTGTCCAGCTCGCCTGATCCCCTTGTCCACTCCTGATGATAATTTTTATGTTTCGCGCTTATGTCGGCTATTTCGGCTGTCCATTTATCGTTAATGCTTTTTAATTTATCGTTAATCACCGTATGGTCGTTTTTAAGCGTGTCCTGGGCGGTTTTTATTTTTTCTTCAAAGAAAATTTTAACCTGATTCACTCTTTCCTGAGCCTGTTCGCGTAACTTAACAAGAGAGGCTTCTTCCATTTTGTCGGCGCGTTTGCCCGCGTTCTCCAGAATATCCCTTGATACTTTTTTTAACTGTTCAATGTCGTGATTCAGATTCGCTTCACGTTCGCGCTCAACTTTAGTGACGGCTTCCCTGTGTTCCTCAATTTTTCGCTCTATCACATGCGCGGTGGTTTCAAAATCTTCAACAGTCGATCTTACCGATTCAAGAACGTCATGCGCCGTCTGTTCCATCGCGTCTGAATTTCTTTTTTCAAGGCGTTCTTCCGTTTCTTCAAGGTTTTTTCCGGCAAGTTCGAGCGCTTTTTCTACCTGTTCAAATTTTTCCTTCGCTTCTGTTACGCGCTTTCCCGTGCTTTCTACAAACGCCGACTCGTCTTTAATGCGCGTTAAATTCTCCTGAACTCTGTCTGTCATCCCAAAAAGCTCGTCAAGTGAAGATTCAAATTTATGGATGTGTTCTTCTATCCTCGCGATAGCTTCTGATTTTTTTGCCAGTTCTTCTTCCGTCAGTTTTTGAATATTTTTCATTAACTGGGCTGCCGCTTTTTTTTCAACGTCTAAATCGATGCCGAAATTTTTAACAGCCATGCTTTTTTCGTCAGCATAAACCGCGATTTCTTCTTTGCATTTTTCTGTGTATTTTTTAACCTTTTCAAGAGATCGGTTGTTTTTGTCAGTCAACCTGTAAAGGATTAGTGCGCATACCACTATGCCAAGCGTTATTATATTTCCAATAGTAAAAATCATCAGTATTATTATCCCCCCCGAATAATAAGTCCAGTTATTTTATCATAAAATCATATAATTGGCGATAGCTATGGAAAGAAAAATCAGGTTTTGGCTCCTTTTTACCGCCGGAAACGAACCTGCCTTTAATCCATGCGGTCTTCATTCCCGCGCGCGCCGCGCCTGCAACATCATAGGAATAGCTGTTCCCGACATAAATGATGCAATGAGCAGGCAGCGACATCGCGTTCGCAAGTTCCGTAAATGAAAGAGGGTGCGGCTTCAGCGCTCCTGAATGTTCGGAGCAAAGCACTGTGTCCCAAAGACCGGAAATATTAAGATACTGCAGTTTTGTTTCAGGGGGAAAGTCCGACAAAAGCCCCAATTTATAATCGGCTTTTTTTAAACCTTCCAGAGTTTCAATCACATATTTATAAAGCTTAATTTTTTTGAATAGAGGTTCCCAGCCTTTATAGATTTGACTGTCAATTTTATTTTTTAAAGGACCTGCGGGAACCTTTAAAATCTGCGCCGTGATCTCCGCCTGATGTTCATAAAAGCAATCACGGCAAGGCTGACTTTTTTCCTGTTCGCTGCGGATAATATTTCTTGCCTTCCCGAAAGCGGTAAGCATACGCCATTCTTTCAGGACGAAGGGAATAAGCCGCAGGTTAAGGCGGTAATTCGGATAGAGAGTTCCATCCAGATCGAACGCTATACCTTTGATCCCTTCACGCATGAAATAAATTATACATATTATAGAAAATTGTTTCTACTGTAAATTGCGTAATATATCAGATTACGGATCAAACCTGTCCGATACGGGTATTTTAACAAGATTTATGTGATGTCCGGGATACCTGTTTCTGAAAGCATTAAACTGAGTCTCCGCCGCGCTCTCAAACACAACGATCCTGAAATTGCCATACTCGTCAAAATAGGGAACAAGCGCGGCGATATGATAATATTGCCTGAGTCTCGGCGTACCTCTCAGCGACGAAGGCGTGCTGATTTCCGTGCTTATTGCCGCAAGGTAGAAGCTGTAAGGTTCGTCAATCGCCAGAGTGTAGAGCAGCGGATGAAGACCGTGTATTTCGTATCCCGCTTCGGACATAAAACCCGGATAAGAATGGGTAACAAAAGTTCTGTTTTCGTTGACAATCAAACTGGAAAAATTATTTGAGCGCACTTCAAATTCCGCAAGATCGCGGTACGAAGGAGATCGGAGAGTTTCATTCGCAATTGCCGCAAGGTTCCTGATCCAGTCAAGACCGAAAAATACATCGCGCCTTTCTTCCCAATTGATTGTAAAAGACGATCCGCGTTCGCCAAACGGCGCTTTTAAAGGATCAATCGCGAGCCTTCGTCCCGTAACAGGGCGCAGCAAACCGTCTATCAGCCACTTGGAAAAACCGGAGCAATTAAGACCGGCGCGGTTCGAATTCTGCGCGCGCAAGTCTGCGATAAAAACATAATTGCCGTTTTCATCGACAGCGCCGTCATCGGCAAAGCGCAGTCCGCCAAGACGCGAGCGAACCTCTTCTATCATTTTGCGGCTGTCCTTGTAATTCAAAGGATCGGCTTCAAAATACCGTAAAGGAAGTTTATTTTCTACAAGACTTAAAATGTCATTTAACTGCATTGTATATAAACGCTCAAAAGGCGCCGCGACAGGAATCGATCTGGAAATATGAGCGCCGTAAAGAATCACATCCATAAAACTTTTTTCCCTGTCAAACGGTCTGAACTGAATATGCGTATTTTGATCGCTTCTTGGAAAAAACCTGATTAAAGTCCCCGCTCCCGTATCCTTGCGCCTCGTTATCATCCACGACCCTTGAGCCCACCCGGGAAACTCCCTAGTCCCCCTGCGGTTTTCGATACTGGTCCCCCGTATCAATTCACGCGAGAAGAGCACCATAAATTCTTCCCTTCCCTCAACTGCGCTGACTAAAACCGTCTCGCCATTCTCCAAAACCTCATATCTAGCCCTCTGCGAAAGCACCCTGCCCGGCGCCTCATTTAGCCACGCCTCTTTCATCCTGATTCTCAGCAAAGAATCATCAGATATTCTTGATACCGGCAGATCAAAGCCAAAAACTGGGTAAATAACTATAAATAATACAAAAATAACTATAAATTTACGCATATCTGCTTCTATTATCGGCAATAAAACATTATAATGAACGTCATAAATGTATGCTCGCTAAACTCCGGCGGGGTGTCGGGGGCAAAGCGTCGTACATGCGGAGCATGTGCGGCGCTTTGGCAGCCGACAGGACCCCCGATAATATATCTAGGCATACATTTATGAAGGAGTTATCGTGAGGTTATATAGCCGTGGGCAGGTGTTATTCTTTTCATTATTAAGCGCGGTAATTGTTATACTTTTTGCTGTAGGGTTTGGCGTCATTAAGCCTATGTTTCTAAGAGCGAGAAACACAACCGACATCGCGTTAATGCAGAATCAAGATGATAAGAATGATGAATTTAAATTGATACAATCTGACTACATGATTTTGAATACCTCCGATGATTTGGCGCAGTATTCGGAAGATGAGCGGGTTAATATTGCTATTTATGAGAAGTTAAACTCCGCTGTTGTTAATATTACCACGGAAACTATGGCGATTAACTGGTTTTTGGAACCGGTTCCGCAGGAAGGGAGTTCAGGATCGGGGTCGATTATTGATAGAAGGGGATACATTTTAACTAATAATCATGTGATTCAAAACGCGCATAGGGTTTTTGTCAATCTGGCGGATGGGTCTCAGTATGAAGGTTCTGTTGTCGGGGTTGATCCTGAGAACGATATCGCGGTTTTAAAATTTGAGCCTCCTTCGGGGATGACGCTGCAGACGATTAATTACGGCGACTCAGACGGCTTAAGAGTCGGGCAAAAAGTTCTTGCTATCGGTAATCCTTTCGCTCTTGAACGCACCTTAACGGTGGGGATTGTTTCCGGTCTTGGGCGTCCGATTCAAACATCAAGAAACCGCATAATACGCGACATGATCCAGACTGACGCGTCGATTAATCCCGGTAATTCAGGCGGTCCGCTTTTGGATACTCAGGGCAGGATGATAGGGATCAATACGATGATCTATTCGCCGTCAGGCGGTTCTGTCGGAATTGGTTTCGCGGTTCCTGTAAATACGGCAAGACGCGTTGTAAGTGAAATTATGCAGTTTGGAAAAGTTAGGCGTGGCTGGATCGACGCGACAGTCGTTCAGATTTTCCCAAGCCTTGTCCGTTATGCGAAACTTCCTGTTGATTCAGGGCTTCTTGTTTCACGCACGCGAAAAGGCGGGCTTGCGGAAAGAGCGGGGTTACGGCAGGGTTCCGATCCTGTTCAGTACGGGCGAAGCGTAATTTACCTTGGCGGAGATATTATCACTTCTGTAAACGGTTTAAAAATAAATACTCTTGCAGACCTTTACGCTTCGCTTGAAGCCTGTAAACCCGGAGACACGGTTAATGTAGGGATAATCAGGGGCGGTCAGACGTCAGTGCTGCAGGTAACATTGGCGGATCGCGAAGAAGTGATGAATTAACGGCTAATAAATAAATCCGATTCCCAAACCCGCGTACCAGTCGATGCTGCCGCTTGTAATTATTCCGCCCTGGAGCGTGAAAACAAAATTCAGATCGGGCGGAATAAAATGGGCTTCCGCTCCCGTAAGGAATCTGAAATTATTATCCGCTAAATCAAATTCACCGCGCGCGGAAACGCCGCCTGTCATCCAGCTCCCGCGGTAAAGGACGCCGGCTCCGAACAGCAGTTCAGGAATTATTCCCTCAGGACCGCGCCAAAATATTGAAGGGCAAAAAATTATCGAAAACTTTGTCAGTTCCGCGGACATCGGCGCGTGAACGCCGATTCCTTTACCATGCCCCAGTTTGTGCTCTCCCGCGCTGTTTGCCCATGCGTAGGAAACGCTTGCAGATAACGCGAAAGGAATATCTGCGCCGTCAAGAAAATTGTATTTTGCCGAACCTGAAATACCCCAGCCTGTCTGCGTTTGATTTATGTTAATATTAAAAACTGTCGCAAGTTCAAATCTGTTAAAAGGGGAAATTCTCATATTGATTTTAAAAGGAAGACCAAAAGAGCTGAAGAAAACGCCGGCGTTGTACTGATAACTTACCGCGGGAAGAACATTCGGCATTTGAACAAATGTCAGACCCGCGGCAGCGCTGTCCAAAGACAGCGGGAAAATGCTGATAGAATAATTAATTTCTGTTTCCATCTCCAATGAATGGATCTCTCCATCTGCGTCCTTGGCGTTTATTACAATCGTGTATAAACCCTGAGGTAAAATATTTCCAGATAAATCTTTACCGTCCCACGCTGTCTGAATAACCCACGTGTCAAACGGCGCAAGATGTTTTTCGTAAACTACAGTTTCGTTTGAATCTGTAATCGTAATGACGCCCTGTCCGTAAGTTGATACTTCAAAACGGTAATCGGTTCTGCCGAGGTTATTTGGATTCATCGGGTTAAAACGCCTTCGGCTCTGAGACGCGTTTTCCATTTTGAATGCCGCAGGCTCCATTACAATAATTACCTCGGCAGGATTTTGATCTCTTGCGTATATGGCGATTGTTTTATCTTCCCATCCGAACGCGCGCGCGGTGATTTTCTGGCGGTGATTTAACGCAATATTTAGCTGCGTTTTATTATCAAAAGAAAGCGGCACCGGAACAAGCGAATTATCCTGTCTTGCGGAAAAAAGCTGCGGGGCAAACGGAAGATCATTCGGACTGTCGTGCGCTTTTTGCACAGTGATATACGCAAGTCCGAGAGCCAGCTCCATTTCCGCCGTAATTATCAGACGGCTGTCTTCTTTTAAAATTACTTCAAACTGACGATCTTCGTATTCATCTTTAATCAGCTCGATTTTATATTTTCCAGGCTGCAGGTCATCAATATAGATCGGCGTAAAACCGTAATCCGCGCCGTTAATATAAACCCTTGCCCCAAGCGGATTTGTCTGTATTTCCAGCCCCTTCCCGGCAGCTTCTTCAAAACTATCTCTGTCATTCGCCCAAACCCATGGAGCTAAAAAACAGAGAATAAGCAAAAACCAAAAAGCAAACCGCGGTAAGCGCATAAGTTTATTATAATCGCATATATGCCATTCATTCAACCTTCCGGGAGTTTGCCGTTTTCGCGGAAGCTCCACCACGATTTTTCTGAGAAAATGATGTGGTCTACGAAGTGGAGTCCGATGATGCGCGCGGCGGATTGGAGGCGTTCTGTTATTTCGTCGTCCTCGGGAGAACTTTCAAGCGCTCCTGACGGGTGGTTATGTGCAACGCAGAAGGCGGCGGCTCTGTCCAAGATAAGGTCTGCGAACACTTCGCGCGGATGGATGATAGTTTTATTTACAAGACCGATTGTAACAATGCGCACACCCAGTACCTCATGCGCGCCGTTCAGCGAAAGGCTGATAAACCTTTCCTGTTTTCGGTCGGCAAAATGGCGGACAAGCGTGTAAATATCGGATGGATGCCTGATTCGCGTTTGAAACGAACCATAGCGTCTCCTTCCGTATTCCAGCATCGCCGCGACAGTACATGCTTTGGATAAACCCAGCCCATGTAAAAGCGATATTTCCTTTACGGAAGGAATATCATTGTTTTTGTCCAGATACCTGCAAAGATCATTCGCAAGCATTTTTACGTTTTTCCCCTGAACGCCGGTATTCAGGATAATTGCAAGGAGCTCACTGTCGGAGAGGGATCCCGGCCCGCAGCCCAACAGTTTTTCGCGCGGCCGCTGCTCCGGCGGCACATCAGAAAAAGTTTTCATACATATATATGGCGCGAAGGTGCCAAAAAGCTTGCTCGAAACTGAAAAAAAGTTGAAAAAAACTTGGAAAAAAGAGCTTGGTACACAGTAACCGCGGATTAACGCGGATTTATCCGGGAGTGGGTTCTCGAACCCGCGCAAGCCAGAAAGATTATCGTACTTCAGGATTAGCGCGGATTTCTCGGGGAGTGGGTTTCCATACCCGCGCCAGCTGGAGAGGTTATCGTACTTCAAGATTTGGGAGGATTAAGGAGGAAGGTGAAGATTCAAACCCAAAAAAAATAATCCGCGCTAATCCTGAACTAAAATAAAACCGGTAGCTTACACACCGCCAGCTCACAACACGCAGAGTAATCCGCTTAATCCGCGGTCCCTGTGTACCAACCCCTGTGCACCAAGTTTTATCAAAAAAAACTTGTAAAAAGCATTGACAGCAAATTGTAAAATCGTTATATTTATCTCATGTTAATGAATGTTTTGATAGGTCAAAATGTAGCCGTTCTCAACATCCTGTTAAATCACCTGCGCTTTAATATATTACCCCCCCCCCCCCCCC
>JGI24695J34938_10000627_pt1 | contig 33643 bp, 25 predicted proteins | sample TergutCo191P3_FD_34938 | JGI IMG/M metagenome (IMG submission 34938)
CCCGCCTCTTTGGAAGCGGCGGATTCGGCGTCCTTATGGCGGCAACCGTAGGAGTACCGCTTTACGTATGCGGCGGGGGAACAATCCCGCTTTTACAAACATGGCTTTTGAATGGAATGAGTTTGGGTTCCGCTTCGGCTTTTATGATAACAGGACCTGCCGCCAAGATTACGAACCTTAGCGCCCTTAAAATCGTGCTTGGAATCAAGCCCTTTTTGATTTATCTGTCGTTTTCAATCATTTTCGCCCTTTTAAGCGGACTGATTATTAATTTAATATTTTAAAAATTTTGTTAAAAAAGCGTTGACAGACAATCCGCGCTGATGTATATTTATCATAGTTGAACAGTTATTCAACTATAGGAGAAGGGTATGAAAAAGAGCGCGCCTGTTTGTGATTGCGACGTGATTCACGCGGATGTTGTTAAAAAAGTCCGGGCTGTTATGCCGCGGGAAGAAGATTTTTACGATCTGGCGGATTTGTATAAAATGTTTTCCGACAGCACGAGGGTGCGTCTTTTGTGGGCGCTTTCCTGCAAAGAATTGTGCGTCTGCGATTTGGCTGTTCTGCTTGGGATGTCTAAATCGGCGATTTCACATCAGTTAAAACTGCTGCGTCTTACAAACCTTGTTAAATATGAAAAACAGGGAAAGATTGTTTTTTACTCGCTTGCGGACAGCCATGTAAAAGACATTTTAAAGAAAGGTTTTGAGCACGTTAGGGACGCCCATTAAAACGGCGCGCCCATTATGGAGGGATGTTATGAATATTTTTGTCAGTGGAAAAAGAAACCTAATCAGAATTATTATGGGAGCTGCAGTTTACGCGGCGGGCTTTATACTCAATTTAACTATTCAAAACGCGTATATGCCTTTTTTTATATTTACGGCGGCGTATATCATTTTAGGCTATGACGTCGTTTTTAAAGCGATAAAAAATTTAATTAAAGGGAAAGTTTTTGATGAAAATTTTTTGATGTCGCTTGCTACAATCGGAGCATTTGTGATAGGGGAGACGCCCGAAGCTGTAGGGGTTATGATGTTTTACCAAATCGGCGAGTATTTTCAGGATATGGCTGTTGAAAAATCCAAAAAATCAATCACCGATTTAATGGACATAAGACCCGATTACGCGAATATTATTACTGATGACGGTATTACAAAGGCGGCTCCCGACAGCGTTAAAATTGACGATTTAATAATTGTAAAACCCGGCGAAAAAATCCCATTGGACGGAATAATTATTAAAGGCTCTTCCATGCTTGATACATCGGCGTTAACAGGCGAGTCTGTGCCAAGAAGCGTAAATGAAACAAGTGAAGTTTTATCAGGCTGCATTAATCTTAACGGTATGCTGACGATCAAGGTTACAAAGCTGTTCGGCGAATCCACAGTATCAAAGATTATAAACCTTGTAGAAAATGCAGCAAGCAAAAAAGCGAAAACTGAAAATTTTATAACAAGGTTTGCGCGCGTTTACACGCCTGTCGTCGTGATCTTCGCCGCGCTTCTTGCGGTTCTGCCGCCTCTGCTATTTGCGCTTGAATGGAAAGTGTGGATTCAGCGCGCTCTTGTATTCCTTGTAATTTCATGTCCATGCGCTCTTGTTTTATCAATCCCGATGGGATATTTCGCGGGAATTGGAAAAGCGGCGAAAAACGGAATTCTTGTAAAGGGAGGCAATTATCTTGAAGCGTTCAGCAGACTAAAAACTGTAGTGTTTGATAAAACCGGGACTTTAACCCGCGGCGTTTTTAAAGTAACTTCGATACAAAACCAAAGCGCAAATGGTTTTAACGAAGATGAATTATTGGAAATTGCGGCAAATGCGGAATGTTATTCAAATCATCCGATTGCGTTATCTGTAAGAAACGCGTTTAAAGGCGGTATAAATAAAGATGATTTAACGGACTACTCGGAAATAGCAGGTTACGGCGTAAGCGTTATTTATAAAGGAAAGAAAATTTTAGCCGGAAATAAAAAATTAATGGTTAAAAACGAAATTGATTTTAAGGAATCCGATAGCTCAGGAACAAAAGTATACGCTGCGTGTGACGGCGTTTTCGCGGGATGCATCGTAATTTTCGATGAAATAAAACCCGACAGTTTTACGGTTGTAAAGGAATTAAAAAAGAGGGGAGTGACAAAAGCTGTTATGCTGACAGGAGACAATCCGCAGATTGCGCAGGCGATTGCAAAAGAGCTGTCTCTTGATGAAGTGTACGCAGGACTTCTTCCGCATGAAAAAGTTGATATCGTAGAGAAACTGAATCTGCAAAATATCAGCGACAAGAACGCGGGAAAACTTGCCTTTGTCGGAGACGGGATAAACGACGCGCCTGTGCTTGCGATGGCTGACATCGGCGTCGCGATGGGCGCTCTTGGATCGGACGCCGCAATTGAAGCCGCCGATGTTGTGCTGATGACGGATGAGCCGTCAAAATTGACGCAGGCTGTGGATATTTCCAAATTTACGGGGAAGATTGTAAGACAAAATATTATTTTTACTCTTGCGATAAAGATCGCCTTCCTTGCGCTTGGCGCGTTCGGCATTGCCTCAATGTGGGAAGCTGTTTTTGCGGATGTCGGCGTATCGCTTTTGGCGGTGCTTAATTCAATGAGGATAATGAAGTTTAACTTGTCAAACAGGTAAATTCATTTCATACTGATATAGATTTTAAAAGGAGTTTTAATAAATGCAAAAGAGCGGATACAGAATCCCGATCGATTATTACATCATGTTCGGCATCTGCTTTTTATTTTTAATAATCGCCTTTTCACTTGATAATCCAAACAGAATAATCGACGGTCTTTATAAAATCCATACTTCAAGAAGCGTTTTAATAACGGATTATATCGCGCTTGCAGGAATTGGTTCCGCTCTTGTAAACTCCGCTGTCCTTGTGGTTTTTAACCTTGTATTGCTTATCGTTACAAAGCGCGCGCCTAACGGAAAAGTAATCGCCGCGCTTTTTTTAACAATCGGCTTTTCGTTATTTGGAAAAAATATGTTCAATACGCTTCCTATAATGGCCGGCGTATGGATTTACGGAAAAGTTTCCGGTAAACAATTCTCTGAAATGGCAGTCTTTGCCATAATTAGCACGACAATCGCGCCGATCGTAAGCGAAATCGCGTTTCTGGATGAATATTTTTCAGTATCAAAATTAATCCTTGCTTACACTACAGGCGTATTCATAGGTTTTATTTTCCCTGTAATAGCGGATTACGTGAAGGGGATGCACAATCATTACTGCCTTTACAACGGCGGAATAGCCGGCGGTTTTATCGCGACGATGTTCGCGGGATTTTTAAGAAGTATCGGCGTGGAAATAATCCCTGAAAATTTATGGGATACGGCTTATACAAACCAGCTTGCCATTCTTGCGTATGTGATAGCGGTATCATTAATTATTTACGGTTTTGTTTCTGACAAACTTAAAAATGTTTTTAAAAAGTACGCAGAACTATTAAAAGAAGCCGATCCCGATGACTGCGATTACATGACAAAGTATCACAATACATGTTACGTAAACATCGGCATTATGTGCATAGTTTCAACTACAGTTATGCTGTGTCTTGGAAAACCAATTAACGGTCCGATTCTTGGAGGAATTTTTACAGTTTCCGGTTTCGCGGCGTGCGGAAAACATTTAAGAAACGCGATACCGATTCTTATAGGAAGCATTATAGCGGCGCATCTTAACCATCTTGAGTTTGACTCGTCTGTGAATACTCTTGCGATTCTTTTCTCCACAGGTCTTGCTCCCATTTCAGGAAAATACGGATGGCATTGGGGCATTATTACAGGTTTTATGCATGTGTCAATCGCGGTGTTTATAGGAGATATAAACGGAGGTCTTAACCTTTACAACAACGGGTTTGCGGGCAGTTTTGTCGCCGTTATAATACTTCCCGTTATAACGGCTTTTAAAGGCTTTTATTTTAAGATAAAAAAGAAGTAAACAAAGCTTTACAATTACAAAAGAGTATATCACAATTAAATAATGCAAAATGAAGACGCAGGCGTAAATTTAAAAAAAGCCCGCATTATACAAATTGCCGCTGTCACGGCTCTTTTGGGAAACGCCGCTCTTGCCGCGGTAAAAATAATCGCAGGAATTATGTCAGGAAGCCATGCTGTAATAGGAGACGGTATAGATTCTTCTGTAGACGTAATGATTGCGATCATGTCTTTGATTGTAGCAAAGATCATTTCGCAGCCGGCGGACGAAGATCATCCGTGGGGGCACGGCAGGGCGGAGACAATGGCGACCGCGATTCTTTCATTTTTACTTTTTTTTGCAGGCGCGCAGCTGGTTTTTAATTCGGGGAAAGACATTATTTGGGGCGCAGAGCGCGAGGTGCCGTCATTGCTCGCTGTTTTAGGCACAGTCATTTCGATAATCGGAAAATTATTATTGGCGTCTTCGCAGTACATGATGGGAAAGAAGGCAAACTCTCTGATGCTCAAAGCCAACGCCAAAAACATGACAGCCGATGTTTTGCTTTCAGCGGGCGTATTAGCAGGTCTTGGTCTTTCCATGTTCTTTAAAATCGGTCTTATAGATTCATGGGCGGCTGTTCTTGTCGGCTTGTGGGTAATTAAATCCGCTATTGGAATTTTCATTGAAGTAAATACAGAGCTTATGGACGGCGGCTCGTATAAAAAATATTACCAGGAAGTTTTTGATGCCGTAAAGAGCGTTGAAGAGGCTGGAAACCCGCACCGCGTAAGAATGCGCCGTATAGCAGGCTATTGGGACATAGACATTGATATCGAAGTGCCGCCTAATAAAACGGTAATGGAAGCGCACTGGATAGCCTATAAAGTGGAAAACGCAATTAAAGAGCGCGTAGAGAATGTTTACGACATCATGGTGCATGTAGAACCCGAAGGAAATGTGGAAAACGAAGGCTTTGGTCTTAGCGAAGAAACGTTAGTATAAAAATATTTAAAATACAAATCGCGTAACAAACTGGTCAGTTAATACAAGTATGCCTAACGCTCCTGTATAAATGGCGAAACCGAAAAGGGATTTCTCTTTAATAATTTTTAACATAAACTTGACGGCGAAAAACCCCACTACGGCGGCGGCAAGAGTCCCTGCAATAACAGCCCAAACATTAATTGCAGTTTCACTCTCTGCCGCGCTCCCGCTTATTAAATCTTTTGACTGTAAGACAACAGCCCCCAAAATTGCCGGAATCGACATTAAAAAAGAAAAACGCGCGGCAAAATCGCGGTCAAGTTTGCAAAAAAGCGCGCCTGAGATTGTAGCCCCTGAGCGGGAAATCCCCGGCGGAATTGCAAGCGCCTGCATGATGCCGATAAAAAGCGCGTGGAGCCACGTCATGCTTTCGGCTTTTTTTAAGTTGATATTATTTTTAGCAGCGTGTCTTGAGAGCAGTTCGGCTGTCACAAGCAAAACAGAGGTAATTAAAAAACACCAGCCTAAAAAATTTCCGGAAAGGAAAATGCTTTCTATTGAGTCATCAAATAAAAGAGCCGCGATAACCGCTGGAACTGTCGCGATAATTAAAAAAAGAGTAAGTTTCTGAATCGGTTTTTTGAGTATTTCCCAAATATCTTTCCATAAAACGACAAAAACGGCGGTAAGGGTTCCTAAATGAAGCAGGGTATCAAAAAATAAAGAAGGTTCTTCTACTTTAAAAATTTTCTGCAGTAAAACTAAATGCCCTGAGCTGCTAACAGGAAGGAATTCAGTCAAACCTTGCACTATGCCTAAAACAATACTTTCTAATATATTCATAATTTTCTCCGCGCGCTCTGTTAATAATTATCTACTTGCCCGGCAGTATTAACGCCGTAACTTTGATATTTCTTTCCGCGACTGCCCGGTCTACCATTGCCTTTGTAATTTTTCCCCTCGGTCTTGGATGAGGAGGAGCGTCTCCTATTAAAATCATTATACGCGCCTGCGCTTCCCATGTAAATCTGGCTGCGCCTTCGTGAAGCGCTTCGTAAACGGCTTCAGGAATATCGCCGCCGCCTTGCACGCGGATCGCGTTTAAATCGCGCTGGAAACGGGCGAAGTTATTTGTAAAGGGAATAATCCTTGTTACGTAAATATCATGATAATCCTTGAACTGAACCATGCCGATTCTGAAAGACGCGAATTCGTTTAATATCTCTTCAAGCATCGGGATAAGTTTTGCCCTTGTTGCGTCAATATATTTTTTCATGCTGCTTGTCGTGTCAAAGCAGATAACAAGATCCAAAGTTTTTCCTTTTTCTTTTTCCAGTACAGCTCTGATAAGATCGACAAGGTCTTCGGGCTCTTTTGAATAAAGTAAATCACCGCTTCCGGATTTCGCGATTTCTGTAAACGCGATAAGAGTTTCTTCAAGGTAAACGCCCTGCGTTGGACTGGAAGGCGCCTCCTGTTTTGCTTCAAGCATGAATGGGTTATCCAAAAAAGCGCCGCGGTAATCGGCGTAGGGGAGGGCGAAAGTTCTTATATTTAAAAAAGTGCCGTCTGTAAGATACACAGCTCCATGGCGCGTATTTTCATATCCGTAGTAGAGAATGTAGGGAATGTAAATATGGAACGCGTCTCCAAGAGACGGATGTTTTTCGACAGTGGAAGAAATCAAAGAATAGATTCTGCTTTCTTTCGGAATCGGAACGCCGTTTAAAATGCGTATCTCGTCGCCGTTGATTGGATTCCATTCACCAGCGCGGTAGGCGTAATTATCCGAGCGCATAGCAGGATCCCTTGTTGTTTCCGTCAAGAGAACCGAGCCGATATCAGGCTTCTTTCTGATAAAAAGATGGAAACCGCCGTCCGCTCTCAATTCCAACAGCAAATCGCCTGAAGAAATGCTTAGATCCTGCGCGTAAAGGGATATACTCAAAAATAATAGAAAAACTGTAAAAAAAGAGCGTTTTTTCACATTATATTATCGGCATAATTGCCGTAATAAAGAAATCGAAGAGCGCTTCATACAGCTTCGTAAGGTCAGCGTAAAAAATCCGCAATAATGCGCTCTTGTTTTTCCGCATTTAGCATGATATTGTATAAAAAATTAGTTATAAGGAATAAATATGGGGTTTATATTAGAGAATCTTTCACAGATCGGGTGGAGAGAATGCGTGATGTACATTGTCGGCGTCGTTCTTATCTATTTGGCGGTTAAAAAAGAATACGAACCGGCGCTGCTTTTACCCATGGGATTCGGCGCGATCCTTGTCAACCTGCCGTTAAGCGGAGCGATTGATCAGGTTTTACCGGGGATCGGAGCTGTTCACGGACCCATTGCGTGGCTTTACGAAACCGGAATCGAAGCGTCGGAAATACTGCCGCTGCTTTTATTTATCGGAATAGGAGCCATGATCGATTTTGGACCTCTTCTTTCGCGCCCGTATTATTTCTTCTTCGGCGCTGCGGCGCATTTCGGCATTTTCGCCGCGATCACAGTTTCTATACTTTTGGGATTCAGCATGAACGACGCCGCGGCAATCGGAATCATTGGAGCCGCGGACGGACCCACGACAATTCTAGTCGCTAATATTTTAAAATCGAAATATGTAGGACCAATACTTGTAACCGCCTTCTCGTATATGGCTCTTGTGCCGATCATTCAGCCTTCTGTTATAAGAGCGCTTACCACAAGAAAAGAGCGCAAGATTCGTATGCCTCCTTTGGAAGACAAGGAGATTCCAAGAGCTGTAAAAATTATTTTCCCTATAATGGTAACGGTTATTGTAGGCGTTATATCTCCCGCGGCGGTTTCGCTTATCGGCTTTTTAATGTTCGGTAACCTGATTAGGGAATGTACCGTTCTTAACTCGCTTTCAGAAACGGCGCAAAAAACTCTTGCGAACCTTATCACCCTTTTACTTGGCATTACGGTCGCCTTTACATTGCAGGCTGAAAGATTTATTCAAGTTGAAACTCTTATGATTTTAGGTCTTGGTCTTCTAGCGTTTATAATAAACACCGCAGGCGGCGTGTTATTCGCAAAGTTTTTAAATCTTTTCTTAAAAACAAAAATCAATCCGATGATAGGAGCTACGGGAATATCCGCATTCCCTATGTCGGCGCGCGTAATTCAGAGGATGGCTCTGAAAGAAGACCCAGAAAACATTCTTTTGATGCACGCGGTAAGCGCCAATGTTTCAGGACAGGTTGCATCCGTTGCGGCAAGCGGTCTTGTATTGAGTTTGGTTCTTGGCTATTTGGCAGGATAAGGAGTTACAAATGGAAATTAATACGACAGATTTAATCGCGTCATTGCACATAATGTGGAAGGGAATGCTGGGTCTTTTTGTCTGCTGCGGCGTTATAGCGCTTTTTACAATGGGACTAATGAAAATATTTATGCCTAAGAAGAAGACAGATTCTTAAAAATATTGTTTCCTTCTGAGTCTATGCTGACGATTAAAGGGCCGAAGAGGTTTGATTTCATTACCCACATACATTCCGCCATGCCAAATTCCTGCCATATACAGTTTTCGATGCTTTCGATTTGGCTTGCGCCCAAGACTGCGCATCCGCCGGGATACACGCAGTGAATTGCGCATAACTCTTTGCAGGCGGCGGCTGTTTTTTCTCCCATCGCGCCCTTGCCAATCATGATTTTTACTCCGGTTTTTCTTATAAAATCATCAGCCCATTTTTCCATGCGTATCGAAGATGTGGGACCTATCGAAACCAGCTCTTTGTTTTCTTTAACAATTGGTCCCGCATGATAAATCGCAAAGCCTTTTAAATCTATTGGCGGCATTATTCCTTCTTCGACAACCCTGTGGTACACTTCATCCCTTCCCGTAAAAAGCAAACCGGATAAAAAGAAAATATCCCCAATGCGCAGATTTTTTATTTCATTTTCATTTATGCACGGAAGTTCGATTATTTTCATAATGAGGCGTCCTTGTAGGATGAAAGTTCATAAGACAAATCGCTTTTGAATTTGATTGTTCCGCGCCTTAGCGCATAACAGGAAAGGTTAACGGCGCAGGCTCTTGTTGCGGTGTGTCTTGCGGACGATTCGATATGCACTCCCATTGCGATCTGCTTTCCGCTAAGCCCCTGAGCGCCGATACCGAGGCTGTTTAAATCGTTTAATATCTTTTTTTCAAGAGCGGCTCCTTTCGGATGCGGATGGCTTGTGCCTAAAACGCGCAAACACGCCTTTTTTGCAAGTGATGAAGCGTTGTCTATGTTATGACCCAGCCCGATGCCAACAAGAAGGGGAGGGCACGCGTTAATTCCCGCCCCCGTGACAATGCCGCGGACAAAAGGGATTACGGCTTCGATACCGTCAGAAGGTTTAAAAACCTTTGCCTGTCCCGGAAGACTGCACCCCGCGCCTGAAAAATAAAGCGTTATGTGCATTTCATCGCTGCCCGATACAATTTCCCAGTCGATCCACGGAGTGCGTTCTCCTGTGTTGTTGCCCGTATTTTGTTCGTCAAAATAATTAACGGCATTGGGTCTTAAAGGAGCGCTTAACGTAGCGCGGATAACCGCTTCTGTAATCACTTCGCTTGCAATGTCCAAATAAGGAAAGCGGCTTCCCGCTTTTATATAAAACTGAAGAAGCCCTGTATCCTGACAGCATGGTTTTTTCTGCTCAATTGCCATTTTAAAATTGGTAAAATAACTGTCATAGATCGCCTTTTGAAGCTCAGAGTCCTCGCTCTTACGCATTTCCTCAAGACGCGAGACAACATCATCGCCCAACCTCACCGCGGCAAGAGCGATAAACCTTTCCATGATGTTAATAAATCTGTCTTTTTCGTTTAATTCCATATTCTCATTTAATCTTTTTGCGTATAATCTTTATCTGCCGTCTTACTTCTTTTGGCGCGGGACCTCCGGGGATATCGCGGGCTCTTACGCAGGCGGCGGGAGTTATTGCTTTATAAATGTCTTGTGCGAAAAGTTTGGAATGTTTTTTAAGTTCTGTGATGGTTAAACATGAGATTTGTTTGTGTCCCGCTTTTATGCAATCGCGGACAATCGCAGCCGCCGTTTCGTGGGCTTCACGGAAGGGCATTCCTTTTCGGACAAGGTATTCCGCCGTGTCGGTCGCTTCCAGAAAGCCGCCCGCGCATGAAGCTTTCATTCGTTTTAAATTGAATGACGCGCTTTTGATCATTCCTGTAAACATTCTAAGGCACGATGTAATCGTATCGATGCTGTCAAAGAGAGCTTCTTTGTCTTCCTGAAGATCTTTGTTATACGCATACGGAAGTCCTTTTAAAAGGGTAAAAAGAGTTACAAGATTGCCTGTAGTTCTTCCTGTTTTTCCGCGGATAAGTTCCGCGAAATCAGGATTTTTTTTCTGCGGCATAATCGAAGAGCCTGTGCTCCATGATTCTGCTAAATCAATAAATTTAAACTCTTCGCTTGCCCATAAAACTATATCTTCGCAGAAACGCGAAAGATGAACCATTGTAATTCCAATAACGCCGGATAATTCCAAAACATAATCGCGATCTGCGACAGCGTCCATCGAGTTAACGCTGAGCCTGTCAAAACCAAGAGAGAGGGCAGTAGATTTACGATCAAGGGGAAGACTTGTAGCTGCTAACGCTCCGCTTCCAAGCGGGCATTCATCAAGTCTTTTTAAAGCGTTTGAAAAACGCGAATAATCTCTTTCAAGCGCGCAACACCATGCTGTTAGGTGATGTCCAAGCGTGACGCATTGCGCTCTTTGAAGATGTGTGTAACCGGGCATTATACTGTTAACATGAGATAACGCCGTATCCAAAAGCGCATTTATCAGATTTGAAAGTTCGCCTTGAATCTGCGGTATCGTGCGCTTTAAATACAAGCGAAATGCAACAGCTACCTGATCGTTTCTGCTGCGCCCTGCGTGAACCATTTTGCCGATTTCACCGAGCCGCTGCGTAAGAACAGTTTCTAAAAACGAATGAATGTCCTCTGCGTTAGAAGAAATTTCCATTTTGCCTGTTTTAATTTCCAGGGCGATTGCGTCAAGTTCCTTCGTTATCTGTGCTGCGGCGCTTTTTGGAATAATTCCCTGCCTGCCAAGCATGGCGGCATGAGCTTTGCTGCCTTGAATATCATCAAACACAAGCCGCTTATCAATATTTATCGAAGCTTGAAAATTAAACGCCTCAGCTTGCGGAGTTTCCGCCAGCCTTCCTGCCCACAATGGTTTATCAACTTTTTTCGCCATATAAATCCTTGGAACACAGGAGCTGCGCGCGCTGTGTTATTGTTTCTTTTTTGCTGAACCGCTTTTTCCGGCTGCCTTCGGTCTAGCCTGTGTTGTTTTCTTTTTTGCAGGAGCTGCTTGAGCTGTACCAGATGATTTAACGGTAGATTTCTTTTCCTGTTCCATAAGAGACCTTACCAATACAGGCAGACCGTAGAGTTTTATAAAGCCTTTGGCGTCGGCGTGGTTGAAAAGTTCGCCTGTTGTAAAACTTGCAAGACTTGGATTGTATAACGAATTGGGCGATGTCGCTCCCGCCGCGCTGATTGAACCTTTGTAGAGTTTAACTTTTACCTTTCCGTTAACGCTCTGCTGTGTTGCATCGACAAATGCGCTGATGGCAATTCGTAAAGGAGTGAACCATAAGCCGCCGTAAATGAGTTCTCCCAATTTTAAAGAAACCTGCTGTTTGAAAGAATATGTCTGTCTGTCGAGGCAAAGATGTTCAAGTTCCTGATGGGCATAGTAGAGAATCGTGCCGCCGGGAGTTTCGTAGACGCCGCGGCTTTTCATGCCGACAACCCTGTTTTCCACGATGTCCGCAATGCCGATTCCGTTCGCGCCGCCGATTTTGTTAAGCGCGTTGATAAGCACGATACCTTCCATTCTTTTGCCGTTAAGCGAAACAGGAATGCCTTTTTCAAATTCGATATCGACATACTCAGCCTTGTTAGGCGCTTTTTCCGGGGTAACGATCATGGAAAGCATTTTCTTATACTGAGGCTCTGACGCAGGATCTTCAAGTTCAAGACCTTCGTGGGAAATGTGCCAGAGATTGTCGTCCATGCTGTAGGAGTTTTTCTTTTTAAAAGGAATCGCAATTTTTCTTCTTGCAAGGTACCTCATCTCATCCTGTCTGCTTTTAAGCTTCCATGTCCTCCATGGAGCGATGATTTCAAGATCAGGAGCAAGAGCCATGATTCCCAAATCGAAGCGGACCTGATCGTTACCCTTGCCTGTAGCGCCGTGGGCGATCGCCTGCGCTTTTTCTTTTCGCGCGTATTCAACTAACACTTTCGCGATAAGGGGTCTTGCGGTGGAAGTGCCCAAAAGATATTTGTCTTCGTACACAGCTCCTGCCTTTAACGCCGGCCAGATATATTCTTCGACATATTCTTTTTTAACATCCGCTACATAACATGCGCTCGCTCCCGTTGCCATTGCGCGTTTTGTTATCGCCTTCCAGTCAGCTGCCTGTCCGACATCGACACATACAGCGATAATTTCGCAGTCCTGATTTTCCTTCAACCAAGGGATAATAACTGTTGTATCTAACCCTCCCGAATATGCGAGGATAATCTTCTTTTTCATTATAAAAACTCCTTAATATGTAGAATATTTCTTATATTATCTAAAATTATCGATATTATTACAATACATTTCTAACAAGACCAGCCGTTTTTTGCCGATAAATTCAATAGATATATGAAAAAACCTGTAAAACGCAGAAAAATTGCAAGAAAAACAGTTAATAGGCGCAAAAAAACCAGCTTTTCTGACGCTTTAAAGGCGTTTTTACTGGTCGGCGTAGTTGTCGCCGTTTCAGCGCTTTTATCCTGCGCCGTAATTATGGCGCATTCAGCGATAAATAAAGACAGCGAGACAACGTCGCAGGAAGGCAGCGAAGTTGAAACAGCTACAGATACGCAGAAACTTAAGAGCGAAGAGAAAGAAAAACCTGCCGATGTTACATCGCCTGCGATAACCGTTACCGTTGATTCTGCGCCTGTAAGAGAAATTGTAAAAGATACTCAGGCTGCTCCACGAAAACCTTCGTCAGAAGGAACAAGGGGAGAGCCTGCAAGATCGACATCAACTCAAGTTCCTAATCAGACGGCGCCTGCCGTGACAACTGTTTCGGCTGTGATTGCGCCTAAGGAACCTGTGGAAAATTTAGGCTCTCTTGTTTTTGTTATTGATGATGCCGGAAATAATCTTAGAGAACTGGAGCCTTTTTTAAAAGTTTCAGGCCCGCTGACAATCGCTGTTTTGCCGGGACTGCCGCATTCCGCGGAAGCTGCGAAACGGATTAGGGAAGCGGGAAAGGAAGTGATTCTTCATCAGCCGATGGAGGCTATAGGGGGACAGAATCCGGGTCCTTGCGCGATTTATAGCGGCATGGGCGAATCTGAAATAAGAGAGATACTTGCGCGTAACATAGCGGAGATTGGACCCGTTAAGGGAATTAATAATCATCAGGGGTCGAAGGTAACGATGGACAGTGAGGCGATGAAAACGATACTTGCTTTTTGCGCCGAGAATAAAATTTACTTTTTGGATTCAAGAACGACGGCGCAGACTGTTGTTCCTGCTGTCGCCGCGCAGATGGGAATTAAAATCGCGGAAAGAAATATTTTTATCGATAACGAACAAAATAAAGAAAGTATGCGCCGGTACATTGCAGGCGGATTGTTAAGAGCGCAGAGAAACGGTCTTGCAGTAATGATCGGACACACATGGTCGCCTGAATTAGCGCCGCTTTTAAATGAAGAGTTTGCGCTTCTTGTCGAACAAGGTTATACCATAAAGAAAGTTTCTGATATAATTAATTAATGAAGGTTCTTGGAATCGAGACATCCTGCGACGAATGTTCAGCTTCGGTTGTCGAAGACGGCGAAAAAATTCTCTCCAACATAATCGCGACGCAGATACCTTTTCATGCGAGATGGAACGGAGTTGTTCCCGAAATCGCAAGCAGAAAACACACTGAATGGATTTATTCAGTCGTCAAAGAAGCCCTTGATTCGGCGTCTTTTCGCGCGCAGGATATCGACGCTGTGGCTGTAACAAGCCGTCCGGGTCTTTTAGGCTCTCTTATTGTGGGTCTTTCCTTCGCAAAAGCGTTCGCGTGGGCAAGGGGCATCCCCTTTATCGCCGTCGATCACATGCTGGCTCATCTGTATGCTCCACGGCTTTTACCTGAAACAAAATGCGAATACCCTTTTCTTGGCTTATTGGTTTCTGGCGGGCATACGATTATTTGCCGCGCCGATAACTTTGACGACATCACGGTGCTTGGAACAACAATCGATGACGCCGCAGGCGAAGCATTTGACAAAGTCGCGAAGTTTTACAATTTCGGCTATCCCGGAGGAGCTGTAATCGACAAGATGGCAGAGTCGGGCGACAGCGAAGCGTTTCGCTTTCCGATGCCGTCCCTTCATAAGGCCGATCACCGCTACGATGTTTCCTATTCAGGAATAAAAAACGCGGCTGTAAACCAGCTCGATATTTTTAAAGTAAAACAAAATTACACAAACGAGGACATTGCCGCCTCTTTCCAGAAAACCGCCGTAAACATTTTGTTACGCGCTCTTTTAAACGCCGCGCAGGACACAGGAATAACAACAATAGTAGCAGGCGGCGGAGTAGCTGCTAACAGCTATCTGCGCTCAACTCTGGAAAAGCAGACTCATCTTAACTGCATATTCCCGCCATTAGACCTCTGCGGCGACAACGCCGCCATGATAGCCGGCATCGGTTACCATTATTTAAAAAGAGGCGAAGAATCCCCGTTAAACGCAACAGCCAGCGCAAGAGTATCCGGCTTCAAAAAAAAATACCCTTAACTTGGAATACAAAAACCGCGGATTAGCACGGATTTCTCTGGGAGTGATTTCTTGTACCTGCGCAAAGCCACAGAGGTAATCGTGCTTCAGGATTAGCGCGGATTTCTCGGGGAGAGGGGGTCGATACCCGCGCCAACAGAGAGGTTGTCGTACTTCAGGATTTAGGAGGATTAAGGGGGAAGATGAAGATCAAAACCTAAAAAATAATCCGCGTAATCCTGAACTAGGAAAAAGCTGTTAGCTGGATCGCCGCCAGCTTACAACACGCCGATAAATCCGCGTTAATCCGTGGTTCCTGTGTCCCAAGCCCGCGTTTCCTATGTTCCGGTTATTTCATGTATTTATCTATGAACTTTTCGTTGACGCGTAACAGTTCTTCTTTTGGAAGTTCTTTTAGTACTTTCCAGCCTAGATCGAGGGTATAAGCGATGTCGCGGTTTTCGTATTCGCCTTGCGTTAAAAACACCTGTTCGAATTTTTCGCCGAATTTTAAATATTGTTTGTCGCCTGAGGAAAGTTCCTCTTCGCCGATAATCGAGGCAAGGTTTCTGATTTGCTTTACTTTCGCGTACGCCGCAAATAGCTGGCTCGATACATCCTTGTGATCTTCCCTCGTCATGTCAGGACCTATTCCGTCTTTCATAAGACGCGAAAGACTTGGTAAACCTGCGACAGGAGGGTAAATGCCTCTCTGGAAAAGTTCGCGCTCTAAAACAATCTGACCTTCCGTAATGTAGCCTGACAAATCGGGAATCGGATGGCTTATGTCGTCGTTTGGCATCGAAAGAATCGGTATTTGCGTAATGGAGCCTGACGAATCTTTAATTTTTCCTGCTCTCTCGTAGAGGGAAGCAAGGTCAGAGTAAAGATACCCCGGATACCCTTTCCTGCTTGGCACTTCGCCGCGGATAGAAGAAACTTCACGTAACGCTTCGCAGTAGTTGGTCATGTCGGTCATAACGACAAGAACGTGCATATCCTTTTCGTAGGCAAGATATTCAGATGCGGTAAGAGCCGCTCTTGGAGCGATTAACCTCTCCAAAGAAGGAGAGTCCGCAAGCGATAAAAACACGACAACATTTGAAAGAACGCCCGCGTGTTCAAAGTCGTCAAGAAAAAACCGCGCAACGTCATTTTTTACGCCCATTGCGCAGAAAACAATTACAAATTGTTCGCTCGATTTTAAAAGTTTAGCCTGCCTTACAATTTGAGCCGCAAGGCGGTTGTGCGGAAGGCCGTTACCTGAAAAAATCGGAAGCTTCTGTCCGCGGATAAGAGTGTTCATGCCGTCTATAGAAGAAATACCCGTTTGAATAAAATCGCGCGGGTAGGCGCGCGCGTAGGGATTTATCGGAAGCCCGTTAATGTCGCGGTATTGTGAAGAAAAAATGTTTCCAAAACCGTCCAAAGGCTCGCCAAGTCCGTTAAAAACTCTTCCTAAAAGCCCGGGACCAACGCGCAGTTCCATAGGTCTTTCCAGGAATTCAACCCTCGAATCGTCGGCGGATAGACCTGCGCTGTTTCCGAAAATCTGAATCGCCGCCCAGTCATCGCTTAAATCCAAAACGCGCCCAAGTCTTTTTTTGCCTTCACGATCGTAGACATTAACCATCTCGTTGAAACTTACATCGCGGCAGCGCGAGGTAATAACGACAGGGCCTTCTATGCGCGAAAGTTTTTTATATTCAACGCCCCTCATAAAACCTTCCTTAAGCGGTATGCTTTTTCCAGCTCTTCGAGTTTTACGCGCATTTTGTTTTCAAACTCTTTAATTTCACCTAACGAATCGTTTTTTACAGCGCTTTTAAGGCGCGATAAACCTTCTTTTATGCCTGTTTCGGTTATTTTTGTCATAGGCGCTCCTAGTTCAATGCAGGTGTGAGCGCGTTCATGAAACTCCATTATTAAAAGTAAAAGATTTACCTGTTTATCGGGGACGCAGTACATATCGATATCGTCAAAAGAATTCTGCTGAAGAAAACCGTCTTTAATAATTTGCGCCGTAAGAAGAATTAATTTTTGCTCGTCGGGAAGGGCGTCAGAGCCGATAAGGCGCGCGATTTCGGCTAATCTTTGTTCCTGTTTTAAAAGATCAAGGCTTTTCCTGCGCACAAAAGACCACTGTGGATTAACCTGTTCCCACCAGCGTTGAACTTCCTCGGCGTATTCCGAATAACTGTCTGTCCACGAAATTGCGGGGTAGTGTCTTGCGTTCGCAAGGTCTCTGTCAAGCGCCCAGAAACAGCGGATAAATCTTTTTGTATGCTGGGTGACAGGCTCGGAAAAATCTCCTCCGGGAGGCGATACCGCTCCGATGATCGAAATCGATCCTTCCCTGCCGCACAGAGTTTTTACTCTGCCTGCGCGCTCGTAAAATTCCGCAAGACGGGTTGGAAGGTAGGCGGGGAAACCTTCTTCCGCAGGCATTTCTTCCATGCGCCCGGAAAGTTCACGTAACGCTTCCGCCCATCTGCTTGTTGAATCCGCCATAATCGCGACATGGTAGCCCATATCGCGGTAAAACTCGGCAAGCGTTACCCCCGTGTAAATTGACACCTCACGCGCGGCGACAGGCATATTGGAAGTATTCGCGATTAAAAGAGTTCTTTCCATAAGGCTGCGCCCTGTGCGCGGATCCGTTAGCTGAACAAATTCTGTTAGTACATCCGTCATTTCGTTGCCGCGCTCTCCGCAGCCGATGTAAATAATAACGTCAGCGTCGCACCATTTCGCAATCGCGTGCTGGGTCATCGTCTTTCCGGTGCCGAAACCGCCCGGGATCGCCGCGGTACCGCCCTTTGAAAGCGGAAAAAAAATGTCGATAACCCTTTCGCCTGTAATCAGAGGTTCAGAAGGCGACAGACGCGATGACACGGGGCGGCTTTGTCTTACAGGCCACCACTGCGCAAAAGCGATTTCTTCGCCGTATGAAGTTTTAGCGGCTGTTTCAAAAATCGTATAATCGCCCTCGGCGCAAAGAAAAGTAATTTCTCCTCCCTTTGTGTCAGGCGGGACCATAATCTTGCACGTAACGCTTTCCGTTTCTTTTATCGAACCCAAAACAAGCCCCGCGCCGGCTGATACTTTTTCGCCGGAAGCGATTTTAGCTTCTAGCTCAGGCTCAGGAATAAAATGCCATTTCTTGTTTGCATCTAACGCGCAGACGCTTCCGCCGGGTTTCATAAACGCGCCGTCCTGTTCGTAAAGAAGAGCAAGAGGTCTTTGGATGCCGTCGTAAATTGTGCCCATCAACCCCGGACCCAAAAGTGCAGATAACGGGCGGCCCGTACTCACGGCGGGACTTCCCGTTTTTAAACCGGTATTATCTTCATAAACCTGAATGACAGCTTCATCGCTTTCCAATCTGACAATTTCGCCGATAATTTTTTTCTCGCCGACCTCGACAAGATCGAAAAGTCCGCTTGAGCCAAGCCCCGACGCTCTGATAATCGGCCCTGAAATACGGCGGACTCTGCCTTCCTGCATCAGACATTCTCCAATAAAGCGGCGCCAATTAAACCTTCGATTAGCTCCGTACGTTTTACATGAAGGTGATATTCGATAATTTTTTGAATCGAAGCTGTTATTCGCACATCTTCGGCGTCCAAAATTAAAGCCGGATAACGATTATCCGGCGGAATCTCTTCAGTTTTACAGTCAATTTTCTCATTTTTTAATAAAAGTAAAGCTTCATCCTGACTTAACCTATAATAATAAGCGTTTTTCTGAGCGGAATTCGCCGTATCACCGCAAAAAACGAGCCTTTTTGACAATTCTATACCTAAAAGTTCTAAAATACGCTGACGGCTCAACTCTTTATACCAATTATCTTCAGCCAATTGCAGCAATTCCTCGATTTTTTCATTTTTTGCCCTAAGTTTATCGACAGGAAGCCGAGCCATCACCTTTTCTTCTTCATTTTTTACAAGCAGATTATATTTTTTATTAATTTCATCAATCTGAGAGTCAATTTTCCGCTCCCATTCTGCATTTTGCGCGGCGATAGTATTATCGCAGTCCTTACGAACACGCAGAGCTTTTTTCTTTGCGTCCTCCAATATTTCGCGATCCAATTTTTCCGTAGACTGCAATTCTTCCATACACTTACCGTTGTTAAACAATTATACCAAGCTTAGAAACTGGTGTACAGGGACCGCGGCTTTTGTACACCAGTTTTGGGGATGAATTCTCACGTAAGTTGATGAAAAAAATGTTTGGTTTTTATGGATAAAAGTGACAAATTTTATGAGTATTATCTTGTTAAAGGGTTCCATATATTGTATACTTTATGGTGTATAATTGTCTCGAAGTCTCTGTGTTTGGTTTTGTTGTATTATTATGTAGTATTATTATGTTGGATATTAATATTTTTGGAGGATTGTTATGAAATCTGGATTAAGACTTTTTGGAATCGTTTTATTGATGCTCACCTCTGTTTGGTGCTTTACCACCTGCGAGTTGGGTTTGGGCGCTATGGTTAATACCGAAAAACCGAAAATCTCAACAGGCGATTCTGACGATAGCGCGCCCGGAGCGTATTTACAGAGCCATGTCTGCGATGGAAGCTGCCCTGTAGGCTGCGAGCTGGAAGGTAAAAATATAATCGAACTTGTTGTTGAACAGCAGTTCGGTCTTAAAGATGTTTTCATGACTGTTTCCTACAAGAAAAGAGTCTGGGATGATACCTACGGTATATATCTTGTAAAATCATTCACGGAAGAATTTCCTGCATGGCAGGATCCCGATACCGGTTTATGGTATGTAGAACTTCCCACACAGGAATGGGAAGACGGACGCATTACAACGACCGTAACCGCCATCGACGTTTCAGATAACCGCGTAGATACCACAGACATGATCTACTACATCAAAAACGCGGCTCCGCAAATCGAATTAAGCATTCCAAGAATAAAAGGCGGGAATTTTGATAATCCCGAATTAAATAACAATTTGCAGTTTGAACAGATTTTTACAGGCGACAACATTATGGGTATCGCCTCCGACGCGAAGGGAATCGCCGTTGGCTATCCTCAGATAATGATTTGGCCCGCGATGGGGAATGATTATTACAATAGACCGGAAGACGGCGGATCGGTTCAATGGGATGCAAACGGTTTTCTTGCCGCGGAACATCCAAAGTGGGGACACTGGCAGACTGTCGTTGATTCTGACTGGAAACCTGTAAATCAGGATCCAACCGATCCCATGACTGCGGTCCAGTTCCGCTGGCCGTTAGTTGAATTATTAAACGGCGGAGGACTGCCGTCGGCTGACGAGCAGATATACCTTGTACCCGGCGAATATAACATCATGATAAAGCTGCGCGACTCGTTTGAAGCTCCGCACTTTAACGAAAATCAATATCCCAACCGCGTAGAAAACCCGGATTTTTCACCGGAAGATAATCCTGTCAAATTCATGACAATAAAAATAACGTCTTCGACAAACCCGGCTTTTACCATCAGAAATTATCCGCAGTATTATAATCCCGATAAAGAATTCCGCGCGGAACTGACCATTGCAAGGGGAGATAATATTGTTTCAAGGCGCGCGAAATTCGCCGAAAGCGAAAATCAGACGCAGTATGATTCGATGGCGTCGAACGTATCCTACGCAAATTATGTGACAACCGCGGGCGGCGGACAGGGCGTGTTTGATATAATAATACCTTCCGCTGATGTTAAAAGTATGGGGCTTAACAATTTAAACGGAATTAAATTTTTACTGATTTTGGCAATCGACGGTGAAGGAAACACATTTACCGCAAGCACGAACATAGTTTTCGATAATCAGGCTCCGTATATGAATTTTATTCAGCCGCAGGGGATGAGACATGAAACTGATCCAAATAACGGTCCTACGGTTACAAGCTCTGTAACTTTAAGAGGCTCCGCCCTTGATAATCAGATTGTTCACAGCATGTATTACGCTCTTGGCGTTTCCGAAACAAGTTATGTTGTGTCCCTGGGCGCCGACGCGCTTAATGATAATTTTAGCGGCTGGATACAAACAGGGTTAGGCGATAACGACTGTCTGGAATCCTGCGAGCCGAATTGTCAGAACCATTTACCGATTAACAATCATCCCGGTAATGGAATTCCTTCTGTTGCCGTTCCTACCGTCCGCTCAACATGGATACCTGATCCTAACATAGTAGGAATATTGCCCGCATGGACGTGGCAGTTTGCGGATATTTTCGATTTCTGCGTAGGCGCTTACGATGCTGTTAATTCCGCTTCGCCGATAGGCACAAAAGCGAATTATTACGTTACTTTAAACAATTACGACGCGCAGTTATGGAATTTACCCATCTGGTTTAAAATCATCGATATGGCTGGGAATGTGGTTGTTATTAAATCCAATCTGATTCTCGATCCTAACGCGGATCTTCCTAAAGCGACAATTAATACTCCTAACGATAAATCGATTGTAGGCGGTCAGGTGCGTGTTTCGGGTATTGCGGAAGATAATGAATGGGTACACTCCGTTGAAATCCGCGTTTCCAGAAGAACGGAAGCCGGAGCTTTAGACGAACCGGATCAGAATAGCTGGTATATAGGCGGTCCCAATACATGGGTATCTTTAGACCATCATGATCACGGCAATATCGGAGCCGAAGGAGCGATGAGAAGCTGGTTTATTAACCTTAATTCCGAGCCGAACGAGCCTTTGACTCCTAAGAACAAAGGTCAGCTGCAAAGCGTTCTTATCGAAGTCCGTTCAAGAGACGCGTATCTTTCAACAACAAACCAAATAAAGCCTGTGCCGGGACGCGTAGAAAGCATAACCCTTCGCTTTAGCCCTGATGTTCCGCGTATAAGCGATCCGCTTATTATTAAAGGCAGATGGGGGGATTATCTTTTAACCGGCGGCAATCAATCGGATAGAGACTTGCTCGAAGAAGCCTATGCGTATGGCGACAACAAAGTGGCAAAAAATATCGTTTTAAAAATTCCGCTTGAAACAAGCGCGGATCTTGACAGCATAAGGGTCAACATCGGCGGATGGGAAGAGTACATCAATCGAAATGAATCGGTGGCGCCTTACAATAATCCATGGGTTGAACGTTTAACTCCGGCAGGTCAGGTTTCTGATAATAAATATATGCTTTACGTTCCGATTGATACTGATACCGTTAACGGAGATACGTTTGCATGGAGCTCAGGAACGCCGAATATATTCCAGATAGGAATTGACTGTCAGGATAATTCAACTAACAAATTTAAAGCAAATACCGTTATCACATTGCAGGTTGACAATTTTTATCCTTTGGGAGTTTACGACGGTTATTTAACAGCGAAAGGCAATTTTGATATAACAGGCAGGGCGTGGGATACCGCGGTAGGACGAACAAGAGTCGGCGCCGTTGAAAGAGTTGTCGTATTTTTCTCGAAAGACGACGGGAATAATAACGGCATTGGATCGCCCGTATATTTGAACAACGGAGCTATTGCAAGTACGGCGCAATTCCCTCAATCTACATTCCTTGTCAGAAGAAACCGTTTTGGTTCCGCTCCTACGGAACAGGCGCAGAGCGTAGTGGAAGGAAATGGAGGAACTAATCCTGAAGATTTAATTTTCTTCCCCGGCGGTCTTATGACCAATGTAGTAAACATAGATGGAAAAAATACTGTAAAATGGGTATCCAATAATAACGGTATTGTTATTGACAATGATACGCAGGATATTCCGTCTACTAATACAGGATTTAAGGGCGGCGGGACAAAGACATGGTCTGTAAATTATAATACAAAGCAGCTCCCTGACGGAAAATACATACTCCATTATGTAATTTTTGATCATGCAATGAACGCAACGCATTATTTCACGCACATATATGTAGCCAACAACCGGCCGGAAATAAAAAATGTCTCTCTTGGCACCGACAACGACAGTAACGGCAGCGTAGGAAATGACGAGCTGATGATTTATCCTTCAGCCGGTTCTGACGCGTTAGGATACAAGGAAAACCAGCCGTATTTCAGGGTAATGAACAACAGGTTCCGCATTGATATAAGCGCTGTAAGCGGAAACGGTACAAAAAGATACAGGGTATACTACGCAACGCGCGATGCTGCCAACAGCATAACCGCAGGCAAGGTATATACAATAAACAATCCCGGAACGCTTGAGTGGTACAATTACGGCGCGCCTGAATCTCATATAAATGCCGCAGGTTATGCGGGCGTTACCTTTATGGCTACAAAAGCTATAACTCAGGCGGAGCTCTCTTCGGCAGGAGGAGCTTCAGTATTGGTTTACTCGGACAGTCAATCTAACACTTTAGCGGAAGGTCTGTTTGTTGACGCCGTTGCGCCCGAGGTTCTCCATACCGTAACCAACGACATTAACTTTTCCGCCAATTTCCCGTCTGATTCAAATAATGTAAGGATTGACCCGAATACAGGCCGTATTGAATGGGACAGGGATGGAAGTTCCGCGAGATTCTATTTGATTCATGTGTACGACAGCGCCGAAGGAACTTACGCGAATACCGAAGCCCACAGGGCGGACCAATTATCTCATGTCGCTTTAATAAACATCGGCATTACAAACAGTGATACAATGCCGCCTCTTCTTGAAGTAGCGCCGATTGGGCAGCAATATGTTTTACGCACTTCTATAACAGAAGATCCTACGTTAAGAAATTACAGAGACAGGGTAGCGGTCGACCTTCCTGAAACCGCGGAAGGGTATAACCAGAATATCGTAACAAACACAGCCGGAGCAAGACTGGGTTATGTGCAATATAAAAAACACGCCGAAGATGAGACAAGAGCTGATATAAGCGGAATGGTCATCTTTAAAGGCAAGGCAATGGATAATAACAGCATCAGAAGGATTACGGCGACAATTCAAGGTTATCACAGCGATAGTCCATTTGAAATTGCCACATGGCGGGATAATAAGCTCTCCGCGGGAAGCACAGCAGCGGGTACAACGAATAACACCATGGCAAGCATGAAAAACGGCTTTAATCAATGGGGGTTTGATGCAGAGGAAGTGTCCAGCTCAGGTGAATACGGCAATGTATTAAACTGGAATTTCGCGTGGGATAGTTCGCGTCATTCAAATCTTGTTGAAAATGACGTAACCATAACCTTTACCGTTTATGACGCGGCAGGTCTTGCCTCTGTTGTTTCGACATCGCCAAATGTAACGTCCAACTTTAACATTGTTCCGTATATCTCAGAAATTAAAACAAAATTGACGGATGCGTTCAGATCTAATCCGACAGCGTTCTCAAGGTCCGCTACAGGCTGGTATCCTGTAAGGGAGACAGAAGTAATCAAAGTATTGGGCTTTAACCTTGGTAGATCGTCATTTACTACGACAGCTACAATTGACGGTGTTGACGCAACCGCGGAGTTTGTAAGCAGCGGACAGATAGACGTTACTGTAGACACCGGTATTTTTTCAGGAGAGCTTGTCTTAACAACAGGACCTGCAGGTTCAACAATGACAACTCTTAACAACAGGAACCATGAAACGGCGCATTACAATCAGGAGCCTAACAATCTTAACAACAATGAGCTTACCGACGACAGGTATTTATACGTTTGGAGAGTCGGCGCATTCTTCAATGAAGGCGTAGGCAACAGAATCAATGGCACTACAGGTACCGGTAATGATTTCCCGTATCTTAATCCTGTTATGCGTATGGATTCCAACTCCAACTGGTATATGAATTTTGGAGGATCTTCTACCAGTAACGGAAAATTATGGGCTAGAAAAAATGGACAAACTACTACGCAAGTCGTATCAGCTCAAAACAGATACCGTCATACAACGGCTGCGTTTGATTCTTTTGGAAATCATTATACAATAGCGGCGAATCAAACAGCCGGAACTACCGATTGGCAATTTTTTCATAAGCAATCTGCCGCAGGCGGAACATGGCAGGCTACAACCATTCCCGGTAATACAGCCGGCGGTGATCGTTTCCAATTACCAAGAATCGCGACACAAACTACAGGTACAACATTGAGTGGGACAACTCCTGCAAGGGTGCTTGTTAGTTACTTTGACACATTGGCTTCTCCAAATAATCTATACCTGCATTTTGGCACAGTTACAGGTACCGGAGCAGGTACTGCCACGTTGAATGCTTCTCAAACAGTCGCAAGTAATAGCACGCCTCATAATGGAAGTATGTTTACCGCTATAGGTTTTTTGAGTTCAGGGCGCCCCATTATCACGTGGTATGACAGAACAAACATGAACCTTGTCTTATCGTATGGCAACGCTCCCGGGGTAATCACTACATCAGGTTTCGGTTATGACACCATTTATACAGCGGCGTCTCATGGGCTTGCAGCCGGAACGGCAAGGGCGAACGCGGTTTATGCAGTAAACAGGGATGATTCTACTTCCGCATTGCGTTATGTAACCAGAACTCCTGCTGCAGCGGCAGACCGGTTTGTTTTAGCGGCAACCGCAGATACAGGGGCAATTGGAGAAAACATGGGCAGTTCCGTTGAAATTCATAAACCAATTATTATTGCAGAGGCCACCAGTACGCTTAATGCAGCCGGTGTTGTGGCAAGAGGCAGATCCGGTATGCCCGGTAATTATACCGGCAGTCCTGTACATTTTATACTTCCCTCTGCGGATCATGGGCTTAGGCTGGGAGACAGGGTCGATCTTATTAATGGAACAACCGTTGTAAGAGACGCGTATGTAGTCTGGTTAGGTCTTCCCGGTCAGGCAAATGCCAATAATGTAGTATTTAGAACAACTAATGATTGGGCTGCGGCTCATACCGGTACACAGGTAACCGGTTTCGCCACAGGAGTAGCAGCTGCCAATCTGTATGTAGTATTAAGAAGCAGAGCGGAAACTACCAATCTTACAGTCAGCGCAGTAAATACCGCGTCTGTTACACTTACATCAACTGCCGGTACTAATTCAGCTACAAATGTAACAACCGGTTCGACTTCAACTACTGCGGCAACACAAGCTCAAATAAATGCCGCTCTTAATACAATAGTTAATCATACTAATAATACGTTTGGCACAACAATTGCAGCCGCAGCTATGAGTGCAACTATAAGTGCCGCAAATATTGGAACCGCAATGAATGCGGTTGTTACTAATATTAATACTGCTTTGGGAACAAGTATAGCGGCATTAACTAACCCGAACAGTACAGGTAGAACCGATGTTAATACACGTTTAACTACATTAACAACGAATGTTAATACTGCTTTTACCGCACTGGGCGCGACTGCTAATACAAGCGGTATTATGTATGCTGATGCAGCCGGAACTACTGTGAATACTGCCCTGACTTTAACAACAGGCGCCAGAATGTTTACACTTCAGGCGAATCACGGTCTTACCGTTGGAGATTGGGTTGATCTTACTTACAACAGCGTTACCACAAGGTTGGTTGTAGGCTGGAGAGGACTTTCCGGTGATGCCAATAATGGAAATAGTGTCGCATTTAAAACAGCGGTTGGAAATGGTGCTAACTGGTTTACAACTGTTCCCCGAGGAGCAGCCGGCAATCAGGTTACAATTACAAGAATTAATAATCCTGTTCCGGCGCCAATTATTTCCACTGCACTAGCTCAGGAAAGGTATTATACCTTCCCCGCTGCTAATACGCCTGCTGCGGGAAGCACATTTGCTTTATCGAACGGATCATATTATGTAAAAGAAGTTCTTGGAAACAATGTTAAATTTTCCGTTAACGCGTCAACTCCGGTTCTTGATTTAGGAGCGCATAATCTTGAATATTCTTCAACATCATCACTTACGTCAGTCACGGAAACTTCAACATGGCAGAGTAACGCGAAAATTGTACATTCCTTTGCAGGTTCGCACGTTGACATGGCGATAGACGGAGATGATAATATTCATCTTGCGTACTATGATTCGCTAAACGGCGGACTGTACTATGCTTTGGTACCGCCAGATGGCACAATACCCGACGTTGACAAGGCTGAATATGTAAAGGTAGACACCTATCTTTCCGCGGGAACAAGAATAATGCTCAATGTCCGCAAAGAAACGCACGACGGCGTTGCTCGGTATGTCCCGTATATTTCATATTTCCATGCCTCATTCGACGAAACAAGATTCTCGGTAAGAGTAGCATGGCGCAAAGACTTCACGGCGTCGCTGGAAAAAGCCGCCGGTTCAAATGATAACGACCGCCTGACAGGCGCATGGGAAGTAATGACAATTCCCGCTGAAAACGTCCCGGCATCAGGTCAATACATCTGCCACGGCGTCCCAACCGCCGCCACAGCGCTTGTCGGCACCGCCACAGCCGGCTTCCACACCGACATATCAAAAACAATGATTGTCACCTACCCCACCGACATCAACTACGAAGGCGCCATGCTAAGACACAAAATCTGGGAATAACCTTCCCCCATTTAACCCAACGCCCCAACGGGGCGTTCAGGGTTGGTGGGATGGTGAACAGGGCTTGGTACACAGGAACTGCGGATTAGCGTGGATTTTTCTGGGAGAGGGTTTCCGTACCTGCGCTAGCTAGAGAGGTTATCGTACTTCGGGATTTAGGAGGATTAAAGGGGGAGGATGTGTTTTTTCTTGATAAAGCGTTGGTTTATTTCTAATTTATAGCTTAGAGGGTTGACAGAGTTTTTAAAATAAGGGTTTAATTGAATAATGGGGTTTTCCTTATAAGGGGACTATTTATACCTGTTTTTCTGCGAGAATGGATTTGAATGGCTTACGGAGGTTTGGTTATGGGTGAAGAAAGGAATCTTGAAAAAGAGATTAAAGAGTTAAAAATTCTCGCTATCGAAGACTACGGTGTCGCAAGCTTGGAGTCTACATTTATTGCGCTGGATGCGATACGGGAATATGAAAGGCTTCATCCTTACACAGAAAAACAAGAAGAAGCGGGTGAAACTGCCAATAATAACACCGGGTCTTGAAGAATACTTCATTTATTAAGGATAGTATTAATAATATGAAAACCTCTCATGGATTTATTAATGATTTTGAGTGTGCTATAGATTGTTTTCGCCCTATTATAAAATGTTTGCGAATAAAAGAAGATGCAACTCATGAGCCTGTTTGTTTATCGTGTTTCGACTTAGTAAAGGAAGTAGACAGTATAAAAAAATGGGAAATTATAGTAATAAAAGCGGATTTTAATGAAAGTGTTAATGACTCCAGAGCAATGTTTGTGCTTCAAGAAATAGATAGAAGTAAAAATGTTTTTAGATGTTTTATTATTATTCATAAAATATATTTTTCAAATAATGAAAATCTCAAAGTTATAAATGAAACTAAAGTAACGATATTCATGCATGAATTTATGCACTTCCTTTCACATGTTTATGCCAGAGTAAAAAATTCTCCTAAAATATTTTATGAAATTTTAAAAAAAAGACTTCATGAGAAAATTGATTTTTTGAATAATAAAGATGTTTTTGAATTATATAAATTTTTTAATAATATAAAATTAACTGATAATTTTGTTGATTCTAAATATACCGAAGACAAGCATTTCAGGCTTGGAAAAGATGATACAATTCTTATTTATTCGGATCTTTACAGAAATCTTTTACTGTCACATCAGCTTTTTGATGAATATTTTAATCAAAATGATAAAGATAATTTCAGTGATTTATGGAAAAGACAGGAATATGCCGAAGCTATTGATTTGTATAAAAATATTGCAAAAAACATAGCACAAGAAGAATGGATAACAGAAAATATTGCCATTCATCAAGCGTTTAGCATATTAAAAGATTATTATGCTTATAAAATATTATAATAGTCGGGGAGAACATATAATATGGCCGGTGAAATAAACAAGATTAAAAATGATCTTGAATATGTCATAGATATTTTTCGTCCTGTGTTAGATAAATTACAGGGAAATAATGATAATCCCATTTATTTATCATCATTTACAGACTTTTCAGAATTCAAAAATATAGGTAATTGGGTAATATCATTATTAAAAGCTAATTTGAACAGTGAAAAAGCAATGAACATTACTAGATATAATGAAAAGCATGATATTCTGCATTTCTATATTATTCTTGATGAATTAATATGCGAAAAATCAAAAGAAATAAGAAAAATATTAATTGTTCATGAATTCATCCATTTTTTATCGGTTTTTTACGCATGTATTGACGCTAAAGATATAAACTCACGCCGGAAATTATTAGAGCGGCTTTATAAAACATCATCAGACGAAACCAACAATGAAAAAACATTTGAATTATTTAAAGTTTTAAATGAATCTAATTTGATTGATGAACTCCCCAGCTATGAACAGGCAAATGATAGTCATTTCAGAATAGGAAAGGATGATCTGCCTCTTGACTATTCAGAACTATTTAGAAATTTCTTGTTTTCGCGTAAGATGTTTGATAATTATTTTAACTCAGAAAAAAGAAAGCATTTTTTTATTTTATTGAAAGAATCAAAAACTGATGAAGCTAATTATATATTTAATAATATATTGGATGATATCGTAAAAAATGAAATTCTGCCAAAAAACTTTGTTTTTAAACAAGTATCAGACATGTTTCTTAAATTCTACGCGAATGAATATATCAGCACCTAAGAATAAAAAAATGTCAGTTTAGATTTGTCCCGTCCTAGATGTTGCCGCCGCGTTTCTGCGATTGTTCCTCAATGCTTTTAAGGACAATCTGTGACAGGCGTTTGAAGTGTTGAGGGAGAAGTTCTTCGTCGGGGGTGTTGTAATACGAGAGGACGCCGTTAAGACCGGTGCGGGCCTGGTCGTATTTTTTTTGTTTGTAGTGGATAAAGGCAATGTGGTATTCGGCGGTTATCATAAGGTCGATATTGGATTGATTGCGATCGAAAAGCGCCTGATAATATTGAATCGCGGTGCTGTAGCGGTTCCTGTCCATGGCTTCGTTGGCGCGCTGAATAAGTTCCGCGGGAGATAAATCGGGACCGATATTTACTGTGGCGCAGGATGATATAAAAATTACGGCTATCAATGCCGGGATTACTGCTTTCATGACCATATTATAACTAGAACAACTATTTTAGTAAAGCGTAACATTGACCTTACGCTCTTAAAAAGGCATAATTGCTTTATGGTAGCAGGAATTATCGGCGCGACAGGTTATGCAGGCGCTGAATTGGTCAGGCTTCTTTCTAACCATCCGAAAATCGAAAAATTGGTTCTTTCTTCGGTCAGTTTTGAAGGAGAGCGGATTCAGGACGTTTATCCCAATTTTCTCGGCAGGGTTTCTCTTCCGCTTGGAAAAGCCGAAGATGTGATCGCATCCTCTGATGTGGTTTTCTCCGCGCTCCCGCACGCTGTAGGAGAGCCTTATGCCGCGTCATGTATGGAAAAAAATATACACTTTATCGATCTTTCCGCGGATTTCCGCTTTGATGATGACGAAGATGTTTACAGCGCATGGTATGGTAAAAAATACAAGTATCCTGATTTGCATAAAAAATCGATCTATGGTCTTCCTGAACTCAACCGAAAACGCATAAAAGAAGAAGCCGCTAAAGGTTCTGTGATTATCGGAAACCCCGGCTGTTATCCTACAGGCGCTTCTTTGGGCGTTATGCCGGCTTTAATGAACGGAGCTGTAGACTGCTTTAATGCCGGTATGCCGATAATCGTAGACGCCGTATCAGGCACATCAGGCGGCGGAAGGGAGCCGTCCAGGTCTTTTCATTACAGCGAATGCGCCGATTCTGTTTCACCTTATAAAGTCGCGTCTCACAGACATTCGCCTGAAATTGCGCGTAACCTGGCGGTAATCGCGGACAAATGCGGTAAGAGCGCGCCGAAGGTTATTTTTACTCCTCACCTTGCGCCGATGAACAGGGGTATACTCAGCACGATTTATATTGCGCTCTCGGATGAATGGCGGATGACGATCAATGATTCTAACCTGCCGCCGTGCGCGGAAATCGAAAAAAAGACTGATGAAATCCGCGCGTTATACGAAAAATTTTACAGGGACGAGCCTTTTGTTCGCGTGCTTCCGGCAGGGCTTGCGGCAGCCGCCAACAGGGTTCGCCATTCAAATTACTGCGACATTTCCGTTCATGTCGATATAAACGGATCAACATTAATTATTGTAACGGCAATCGACAATATGGTAAAAGGCGCGGCAGGGCAAGCCATTCAAAACATGAACATTTTATTCGGCTTTGAAGAAACGTCAGGCTTAAAAGAAATACCAATGCTTTTTTAGGAGTTAAATGTGACAGAAGTTAAAGGCGGCGTTTGCGCGCCGAAGGGGTTTTTGGCAGGCGGCGTTCGCTGCGGCATTAAACCTTCCTCTCAAAAAAAAGATTTGGCTCTGATTTATTCTAAAAGTCCCTGCGCAGCCGCGGCGATGTTTACAACCAATAAAGTAAAAGCCGCAAGCGTAATTGTAAGCAAGGAAAATATCGCAGACGGAAAACTGCGCGCGGTTATCGCGAACTCAGGCAACGCGAACGCCTGCACAGGCGCCGAAGGAATGGAAAGCGCAAGACGCATGGCGCAGTTAGCAGGCGATGCGCTCAAAATTAATATTAACGAAGTCGCCGTAGCCTCAACAGGGGTGATAGGCGTCACTCTTCCAATCGGCGCAATCGAAAAAGGTATCGACTCTTTAAAGATGAGTTTGCGCGATGATGAAAATGGAAACGAAGACGCGCTCGAAGCTATAATGACAACGGATACGCGCAAAAAGGAAATTGCCATAGAAATAGAGATAGGCGGTAAACCCGTAAGAATCGGCGCGATTGCTAAAGGTTCGGGGATGATTCATCCAAATATGGCGACAATGCTCGCCTTTGTCACAACTGACGCGGCTATTACTTCTTCCGCTTTGGATCTTAGCCTCCGTCATGCCGTAAGACATTCCTTTAACCGCCTTACTGTTGACGGCGACACGTCCACAAACGACATGATTGTTATTATGGCAAACGGAGAAGCGCAAAACGCGCCGGTTATCAAGAACGGAGCAGGAACGCAGAACACACGGCCTAACATAGACGCGCCATGGTTAAACGAAGGTGACTTAGAGATTTTTACCTGCGCTTTGGAATATGTCTGCGTTGCTTTGACTAAAATGATGGCGCGTGACGGTGAAGGAGCTACAAAACTTGTCACGGTTACCGTTAACGGCGCGCAGTGCAGGGCGACAGCTCAGGCGCTTGCAAAATCCATAGCTTCATCCAGTCTTGTAAAGGCGGCGTGTTTCGGCGCCGACGCAAACTGGGGACGTGTGTTATGCGCCATGGGATACTCAGGCGTCGATTTTGAGCCTGATAAAACGGATATAAGTTTTAAAAGCTGCGAAGGAGAAATACAGGTTTGCAAGGACGGAATGACATGTCATTTTAGCGAAGAAAAAGCGAAAAAAATTCTTTCGCAGGAAGAAATTGAAATTGAAGTAACGCTGTATGAAGGGGACGGAGCAGCCTCTGTATGGGGATGCGACCTTACATACGATTATGTTAAAATAAACGGAGATTACAGGTCATGAGCGAAAGCGTAATTAGTAATAAAGACAGGGCAGGGGTGCTTGTTCACGCCCTGCCGTATATTCAAAGTTTTCAGAATAAAACCATCGTTGTAAAATACGGCGGAAACGCCATGCTTAACGAAGAGTTAAAAAAGGCGGTAATCGAAGATATTATTTTAATGGAATGTGTCGGGATTCGCACTGTTCTTGTTCACGGCGGAGGTCCTGAAATCGAGGCGATGTTAAAAAAAACCGGCAAGGAAAGCCGCTTTGTAAACGGGCTTAGATACACCGACGAAGAAACAATGGATATTGTAAAAATGGTTCTCTGCGGAAAAGTCAATAAAGAAATAGCGGCTCTAATACAAAAAAACGGCGGCAGAGCTGCCGGTCTTTGCGGAATCGACAGCGGTATGTTAAAAGCGCGCCGTATTACAGGTTCAGAAGATCTGGGACTTGTCGGAGAAATTGAAGATGTTGACGTTAAGCTGTTAAACGCGGTCATAGATACGGGAACGATCCCCGTAATATCATCCGTAGCTTACGGAAAAGGCGCCGATGAAGGGAACGCCCTCAATATAAACGCCGATATTGCAGCCGCAAAAATAGCGGTCGCCCTCAAAGCTGAAAAACTGGTCCTTATGACCGATGTCCGCGGCATTTTAAGAGATATAAAGGACGAAAGCACCCTGATTAAATCCCTGCAAAGGTCTCAGCTGGAAAATTTAAAAAAAGAGGGTATTATCAGCAAGGGAATGATCCCTAAAATCGACTGCTGCGCCGCGGCATTGTACGGCGGAGTCAATAAAGCGCACATTATCGACGGCAGGCTCCCTCATGCCATTTTAATCGAGCTTTTCACAGACGAAGGCATCGGAACAGAAATAATTTAGACCCTAGACAAAGAATCTCGAATTTTGCTAAAATACAAAAAGTAGTGATAAACACAAGGAGGCCAGTTGGCAGAGAAGGATTTACGCATTAACGAGCAGATTCGTACCAGGGAGGTTCGTCTTATCCGGGACGACGGAGATCAGGGTATAATGTCTGTTTCAGAAGCGATGGAAATTGCCAAAGAAGCAGGGCTTGATTTGGTGGAAGTAGCGCCTCAGGCGGTGCCTCCGGTTGTCAAGATTCTAGACTATGGCAAGTTCAGATTTGAAAATGAAAAAAGGCTGAGGGATTCAAAGAAAAAACAGAAGCTCCTTAAGCTCAAAGAGATTCGTATGCAGCCGAAAATCGACGATCACGATCTTGATTTCAAATCTAAACATATAAAAGAATTCTTAGGCGACGGCAATAAGGTAAAAGTAACGATTCGTTTCCGGGGACGTGAACTTGCCCACACAGAACTTGGTTTTGACGTAATGAAGGACGTTCTTTCCCGCATCGAGGGAGAGTA
>JGI24695J34938_10000629_pt1 | contig 33609 bp, 41 predicted proteins | sample TergutCo191P3_FD_34938 | JGI IMG/M metagenome (IMG submission 34938)
AGCGGAAACCGGAAAAGGCTTTGCCCAATACATCAGCGTTATCGGTATTTCAGAACCCGTCGCCCTCTTCGCGATGGTTCTCACGATGATCAGTCTCTAGGAGATTTATATGCGCCATTAAAACGGCGCATATAAACGCGATAAACGACATCTGACCATGTGGTCAGACGCCGCTTATCGCAGCGGTTTACGGACAGTGATCGCCTTCGGCGTCACTGTCTGGACATTCCGCCTTTGGCGGAACGTCGTAAACCGCCATTGTGTGCTGTGGTTAAATATCGTAGATCACCATCTGAACGTTATTTGGTAGTATAACATCCATAAATTATATTTTTCTGTTATTGTCATTGCTTCGTAGAAAATATATAATCAAGACAGGTCGAGTAGCTCAGTTGGTAATATAGAAAAGTTCAATAAAGGGTATATAATACCTTAAAAAACGGCGATTTTTGAATATTTGTCACCTGCGGTGATACTACGGTGATACTTTAAATTATCGTTTAACTAACTAAAAAACATGAAAAAAGAAGGACTCAGGCGCAGCCCTACGCTGTACAAACATCGCGGCAAATGGTATGCGCGCTTTTGGGATTCGGAAATTAAAAAATACAGCATTTCGCGATGTCTTGGAATACCAGTCGAGGGGAAAAAAGAGCGACGCGATGAAGCGATAAAAGCCGCTGATAAAATCGAGGCGGAATTAACCACGGTCAATAACCCTCCACAGGATATGGCGCCGACAGATATTAGTGATAAAATGCTACTTGATTACGTATGTAATTTCTGGAACTCTGACAGCCTATATGTAAAAGAAAAATCATTGCTTGAAAAAAAACCGTTATCTGCGCATTATTTGTTAACTAACCGTCAAATGGTAAAATGCAAAATGGAACCTTTCGTAGGGTTCAAAGATTTAAAACTTAAAGACTTGACTAAGCCTGTTATACGTCAATGGAAGGTATGGCTGGCAGAACAGGGATATTCCGGGCGTGTTATAAACGGCGCCATGCTCGCTCTCAGAGTTCCCATAAGAAGGGCATACGAGGATAACGATATATTAAATTATCCTTTCATGGGGATTAAAACGGCAGTACACAAAGAAAAAAAGCGCGGAATACTTAAGCCTGCGGAAATTAAGCGCTTATCGGAAATGCCTATAAGCGACGTACGCGCAAGGCTTGCGATTTACCTGCCTTTATACTGCTCTATGCGAATGGGAGAAGTCCGGGGCTTATTATGGGGTGATGTTCAAGATGGCATTATCCACATACAGCACAACTGGCAGGAAGTCGAAAAAATGAAAACGTGTAAATGCGGTTCTGACGGTTATGTGCCTATGTTGCGAATCGTGGCTGAACTGTTAAACGAGCTGTATAAAATAGCGCCGCTTAACGGTCCCGGCGATTTTGTCATGTCCATAAAACCTAATAAACCGATATGCAGGGAATATCTTTGGAACGCACTAAGGTCCGAACTTTCCAAAATAGGGATAGACGAAGAGCAGAGAAAACAGCGAAATATCGTATATCACTCCATGCGCCATAATTTCGTCACAGCCTGCCGGGTTGCCGGGTTATCGGATTTCGAGACCATGATGCTGTCCAGGCACAGGGATGTAAAGCAATTACAGAGATACAGTGACCATTCGGAGTTTATTGACATCAAGGCACTTGGCGCAAGGCTGGAAAAATATGTGCAAGCATAACCGGCTTGACGTTTAGCAGATTGGTGTTATTATAAATATAGCGGTTTATGACCGCTTCGTGAGTTTTTGTTTATGGTCCGTTTTTCTCCTTTAGGAATTTAAAAACTTAAAGGAGGCTTTAATTGACCGTAATAGACATTATAAAGTCTCATAAAAAAGAATATCCCGAGATATGTAAAAATCCGCCTACTGAAATTGAAACAGAAATGCTTTTTGAACTTGCCGGCAAGTACGAACAGGACGCAGGAACAACTAGGGAAGAAGCTGAGAGAAAAGCTATATCTGAAATCCTTAAAAAAAGAAAACCGCCAAAGTTTGTAAAAATAGGCGGAGCTCAAATAAAGCCGATTCGGTGGATTGTTAAAAATCTAATCGAGGCGGGATCCCTGTGTATGATATTTGGAGACTCAGGCACTTATAAGTCGTTTCTATCCGTGGCGCTTGCCTCATGCGTTGCAACCGGGAAGGATTTTTATGGCATGCCTATCCGCTATAAAGGCGCAGTTTATTATATTGCCGCCGAGGGGCAAACCGGCATAATCCGACGTTTCCGCGCATGGGGGCAGGAGAATTGCCGAATTGACCAAGCGCCGCTGTACAGATATACCGGCAATGTGAACATTTCTATGGCAGCCGACATACTCGAAAACGACTTAAAAGCGGCAATAGAAGTTGAGCCCGCTCCGCCTACACTTGCAATAATCGACACGTGGAGCAGAGCTCTTGGCAGTGACGACTCAGATACTACTGCGGCGGCTGAAGGTTTAAGTAAGATTGACGCCATCAGGAACAAGTACTCTGATATGGCATTTGTGATTGTACATCATACAGGACACTCAAATAAAGACAGGGCCCGCGGCGCGTCACTTTTACATGCCGCCGTAGACCTCGAATATAAATTAGAACTGGACAAAAATAAATATATTGTCGTATCGAACACCAAAAATAAAGATTCTGAGCCTATTGCGCCGATTGCATTTAAGCCCCGTACCATAGAATTACTCCATGACGATGGAAAGCGGATTTTAAACGAGGACGGCGAAATTGAGGTATCGGCGGTATTGGATAAGGTGGATTATGAAGCGCCTATTGAGGGTATTGGAAAAAACCAAGAATGGGTTATAAATACGCTCAGACGACAGGAGGGCAAGTGCCTGCCTTATGAAGATTTGTTATATGCGTGGAAATGCGAGTTTGATAATAAAAAACAAAAAGGACATTTAGACCAAGCTCTTAACGGACTTGGAGCAGGCGGTTTTATTTATCGTGAGAATAATATCATTTATTTTACTTGACCTTAATTTAATTTAACTTTTTAACTTTCTTAACTTTTTGAACATAAAGTTATCGTTTTTGTTAATTGGACAGGACTAATTTAACTTAACTTTTTAACTTTACAGCTATAGGCTGTAAAGTTAAAGTTAAAAGTTAAGTTAGTCCGAGTATATTAAATACACGTTTACACGCAAGAGCGATAAAATATAATGTATGAATGCTTAATTTAATGTGCTTTCAATGTGCTTAAGGTACTGTGGAGTCGCGGAAAAAATACAAAGACCAAGGTTCAGGATCGCACACTGCCGAAACTGCGGAAAATTCAGATTTTTAACAAAAATTTGTTAACTTTACTATAGCAAAAATTTGTTGAATGATTATTTAATGCAAAAAACTATATCAGAAATAGCCAATTTAAAAGGTGTTAATAGAGCGGCTGTCAGTAAGTTTATATCAAAATATAATATTGAGTCGGCAGGGACAAAGGGTAAACGGAAAACATACGACTGCAATACAGAACCTCTTAAAAGTTATCTCGGAGCCATTAAAAACAAGCCCCTAGACGCGCCAGAAAGCCCCGTAAACGCAGATTATAAAGATTTTGGTAAAAAACCTCATTATGGTATTTCAAAACCTCTTAATGACCTGATATCAGGTCAATTAGAGCCCGGGCAGAAGCCGGCAACCTTTTTTTATGCTGAGGCTCTTAATATCGCAAAAGATAATAAAGATGCGACTCTTTTTTTTAAACTTGGACAACTGGCAGCCAAAGAAGATGCTGACGAGGCTTTCCGTACACAGGCACTTAAGGCAGAGCAGGCTAAAGAGCAGATACTCCAAGAGAAAGCAAGCCACTTAGCCATTATAAATAATATTAAGCGCGGATTTTATATTGACAAAGATACGGTAAAAACGCTTTTTGGGCGTGTTTATGCCGTGCATACGTCGGTTTTACAATCGTATTCGCTTAAACTTTCGGATATCATAGACGCACTGCCGCCGGGTGAAGGCAGGCGTGGTAAAATAAAGGAGCTTATAGACGACGAGACGTTTAGCGCACTTGAGAACATAAAGAGACTACTTATTGATTTTGTGGAGGAGGGTTAAACAATATTAAATATTATTCTTTATTTACCCTATTCCGCTTGTCGGGTGTTAAGTAATTTGCCGTTAATTAATGTTCTCGGGGACTTGACTGTAAAGCAGAAATACGGCAAAATGAGTCTGGAATTGCGAATTAATAAGTTTGTGTTGCAAATCGGAAAGACGAATGGTCGATGGGGTTGTTGCAAATCGGAGGTTTCCGATAGGTTAACAAGACCTCCCGAAAGGGTTGTGTCAAAAAATGACGCTGTTAGCGTGGAGGGCGGAAACTACGGTTAACCGCCTTTTTTATTTTGCTTTTTTAATCTACCCTCATGAGTTTTTGAGTTTAACTCATTGCACCTTAAAACAGCACTATCAAAAATAGAGATTTTTAAGTTTTGATTATACGGTTTTTATATTTCTTTTTTCGTTGGTCTGCCGCGTCCTATTACAACTTTTTTAAGACGGTCAATATCTGCTTTTTTCCAGTTGTATACTTTATGCTGCCCGCTACCAAAATATTCTATACCTAGCTGAGGCGCGTATTTTCGGACGGTAGATTCTGCGTACCCTGTAAGGCTCGCGACTTCTTTCATTGTCATAATATAAATATATCGCTAACGGTTTATTTTGTCAAGCGTTCTGGGATTATACCCTACTCAATCTCCAAATAAATAAACTGCCATTTATCGTCGGCGATCTGTTACATTGTTTGTTAATATCTGTCAACAAAATATCGCTAGAGTTATATTTAACTTAACAGGCGTGTAGTCGAATTAGCAAAAAATCGTAAAAAAATTAAAAATATTTTTTAAAAACGCTTGACAAAATATAACGCTAGTGATATATTTAAAATATAAACGATACAAGAGTATATCAAATGGAGGTTGAGCATGAGCGGATTAGTAATTAAAGAATATGGTGGCTACGGTCAAGAGTATCTCTTGAAGGCAGGTAACAAAATAATAAAGTTTTGTGACACCTTGAAAGAAGCTGAGGAATGCAAAGCGATAATCGACGCTTGTTATCAGACTGAGCCTGCGAATGAATTAGATGAATGTAAAAACATAATAAAAAACAAATACCGCGATAGTGGATATAAAGCAGGCTTATCTTTAGCACCAGCCATCGCCGCTGTTTGCGCTGAATTTGGCGAAAAATATAGCAGCGTTTTAATGGCTTATGCGGACATGCTCCAAAAAGAATACGAATTATTTGGCAAGGTATAGGAGGCTTAAAATGCAAGATGTAATAAGCGCTTATCTGGAACTTAGGACAACAGTTGTAAACAGAGTCGGCAAAGAAGTAGAAGCTGGCAGGCTGGCAGCCGCCGCCGCCTCCGATGTAGCGACGGTATTATTAAGTGAGATTGTACAGGACACAATTAAAGGAGGTAAAAAATGAGAATCAATTACTATACACCGCCTGAAAATGCGGCGCAAATTCAAGGTTGTCCTATCGAGGAAGAAGGCGGTCACAAGATATCTACAGTAAAAGCCTATATCAAAAAATATGGAGGCTCAGGATACTCGTTACATTGTGATAGAGACGGCGGCGTACAGGAGGTGTCCGAAATTGTAATCGGTAACAACGCCATAAAAATGAGTCACTGTACAAGTTATGGATACAATGCATAGAGGTAAACCAGTGTTACTGGATTAGATAAAATTTTATAAGAGAGGCGAAAAATGAAAGAATTAATAATCTACGAGCAAGGTAAAAAACTTACTTTTTGTGATGGACTTAGACCGTGTGTAGATACAGGCGGCGGCAAGAGTCTTGAGGCTAGAGTTTCCGATATAACGCAATTAAATTACGGCGTTGTGTCGGTCATGCTCGACAACGGCACCGAGATAATTTACAGCGGTATGCCTTACAGGCTGTTTACAAAAAAATCGTCCTGATGAGGCTGGACGGCAACCAGCCGAAACCGCCATTAGGCGGTCGGCGATAGCCAAAAATATAAATTTATATAAAAGAGGTAAATTATCATGAGCAAAGTGCAAAAAAGCGCAATTGCAAAATGCGAGGCTTGTAAAAAATTTAACGGTCTAAAAAAAGATGGTGTACCAAAAGCCTGCAAATTAAAACGGATTTGTGGTTGTATCCAATGTACTAATTATGCCGCCGCGCAAGGATATCGATAATCATCGCTTGACTATAGCGGCGTCGTAATCAAAGCTGAGCATTAAACGGAGGGTCTATGTTACAAGCTTTACATTTGTTTGGATTTTTACCAAATATGCTTGAGTGGTCGGGGAATCCATGTCATCAGGGCTGCGATTATTGTTATGCCAAAATGTGGAAACGCGAGAACGAACCAATTGAGAAATTTATCAATTTTGTTTTAAAACAGGAAAATAAAAAAGAAGGTCTCCTGCCGTTTTTAGTACGTAAAAGATCGCCTATTACAATATCAAACCGTACTGATATTATGTGCGCACCAGACTGGCGCGAAAGACTTGAAGCAGTAAAAAAATTAGGCTTCCCGGTTTATCTGGAAACAAAATTAAATAAAGACTACAAAGACCTTGCGCAAATACTGGACACAGATAAAGATACTGTATATCAGACCATAACAGGTTGTAATAATCAGTATGAGGACAAAAACCTGTTGACCGCTGAGGAAAAAATACAAGCGGCGAAATGGCTAAACAAACAAGGTATACACCATATTTTAGCCGTCAATCCGTTTATGCCTGATAAATGTAATACCGATGACGTCAAAAAAATGATTGACGAAATAAAACCTCATGGCGTTGTCATGCGCGATTATCACAAACCGTCTAGCGGTCTTGCAAAAAAATATTATCAAGCGGAATATCCAAAAGACGTCTGTAAACAGGCTCGCGATGATATCCGCGATTATTGCCGTGTAAAAAAAATCGACCATGATATTGACCTGTTTGGTCAGGATACACCTTTTTATGCTGATAATAATTTACGCGCCTCAGATAATGCTCGCAGTTTTGGCGGCAATCACTTCGTAAAACAGGAATTTGCTATATATGTCCAAAAAATAATTGACGCACAGGGGCTAGACTGGGTAGAAATATCGTTTGACGGCGCTCTGAAGTTTTTCCAGAGACAAATTGACTTCTTTAAAGACTGCATAATAAAACCGGGTGATTATAATATCCATACTGGCTCGAGTTATAAAAAGCAGGAAGGAAATATCGGAATAATCGAGTTTTTCCGTGAACACTGGAACGGCAATTGGTTTAAAGACTGCTTTGATAAAACAAAAAAGCTTGACCATAGCAACAGCGTAATTTACTTTAGGGGAAAATGCGGATTTGACAAATTCGCGAAGGAGTAATTATGAAGAAGCTGACAAAAAAGAACGTGATCCAGATGTCTCATACTGCGTCTGTCGGTATGCAAAGCACCATCAGGAACGCGCGCAACGGAACCGGGGGATTTATTTAATTGTTAATCTCCCTTGGCGAGCTTAAACCTTCCCCCTGGAATCCAAAAAAACCGTTTACAAAAAAACAACTTGAAGCTGTAAAAGCGTGTATTGCAGAGTTTGATTTTAAAAGGTCTTTATGCGTATGCAAGGATTTTCAATCGGGGGAAGGTTTTTTTGTACTTGATGGAAACGACGCCATCATTATTTTAAAAGAGTTAGGTAAAAAGAAAGTCGACTGTCACATAGTTGAAAAGGTAGTTGACGAAAAGACATTACAACAGTTTATGGCAGGTTATTCGATAAATAAACAGCCGCTTTACAGCGAGTTTGCGCTTTCTCTGGGAAAGATGGATTTTTCAAAATTTACAGGGTTAGATTACAGTAAGTTTTCATTTGATGTAAAAATTGATAATGTAAAAATGCCGGATTTAAAAATTAGCAGCGCCCCGACATCTTGTAATTCGGGCAAGATTGATAAAAAAACGCTAGCTATCAAGCCTAATAACGCTCCAAGAGACGAAAGACAGACGCAATACTTTTTAACACTGCCCCCTGACAGTGTGGATAAATTAAAAAAATTCGTTAAAACCAAAGCTTTTAATCATAATAAAACTGACGCTATAGCAGAAAAAATTGACGCTATGAATAGCACTCAATTCTTAGAAAATATTTTGCAAATTATTTTATAACATCTGGAGATGAAAGACCCTGAGTAAATTATCCGCCGACGATAAAGAATTCCTCTTGGGTATCCTTAAAAACGCACCAACTAAACGACCCATAGAAGATATCGCTCTATGGATTGAAGGGCGCCGCATTCTGCCTACTTCTACACCAATTCCGGGACCTTGGCGAAACTCTGTAACGCCGTATGGCATAGAAATAATGAACTCGATGTCACCAAACAGCGGTATAGAAATAGTTACAGTTAGAAAATGCCGTAAGGTAGGACTTACAACGATAATTGAAAATGTTGTGGCTTATTATATGCTTGAATGCCCGTCGGAAATACTTTACACAACAGCAAGTGAAACCCTTGCAAAAGACTGGGGCGATAATAAAATTATGACTGTTGTTGATACCTTAAACGGTCGCGATAAAATAACAGCCAGTATAACAAATGCAAAAAGCCGCCGCAATCCCGATAAAACGCTTAGAAAAGAATATATCGGCGGCAAATTGGATATAATGTCCAGCAGTTCCAAGGAAGCGCGCCGGGCTCTTGATAAGCGCGTACTGTTCATAGACGAAGTTGACGGCGTGGAAGCGGTGACAACTACGGGAGAAGGTAAGTGGACAGAGATTTTAATTGGACACACTATTTCATGGGGGAAAAAAAGAAAAATCATTCTTTTTGGATCTCCTACACTAGCAGAGACGAGTCTTACAGATGAATACTACCTGGAAGGCGACTGTCGCGTATTTACTGTGCCATGCCCTTACTGCGGGAAACGTATTGAGTTAAAACTTGATCTTGAAACCAGCGCGGCATACGGCTTGAAAGCCGAAACTATCGCGGGTGAAATAGTTGGCGCTTATTACTTATGTGAATACTGTTATGAGCCTATCAGAAACGAACATAAACTGGTGATGTACAGCGAAAATCCGCGCTGCTTAAAACATCCTGAAAAGGAAATCGATAAATACAGATGGCAACCCACAAAAAAACCGACTGACATAGCATTTCGCAGTTACGGGTTAAACGCTTTGTATTCGCCGATTGGAATGCTCTCATTTACGGACCTAGCAAAACTCCGCGCTAAAGCGGAAGCGGGCGATCACGTGGATATGCGTTCTTATACAAATATTTACAAAGGAATGTCATATAAAGACGTAGGCATACGTCCCGCATTGAATAAAACACTTGAACACCGCGGTGTATATTCCCGCGGTACCGTCCCGCCCGGCGTATTGTTTCTCACTATGGCATGTGACGTGCAACGTGGTGTTAAAAATGACCCTAATAATCCACCTAGAATTGAAGCAGAAATTATGGGTACAGGTTTTGGTTATAAAACATGGAGCATTGATTACAAGGTATTTCCTGAGGCGCATGACGCTGATGGTAATAATTTAAAAGACGCTTACAGCGGCGCATGGGAGGACCTGTTTCAATGGCTTGCGGTAAGTAGCGGTATATTTTACAACAAAGACAGATTGCCATTCCAAATAAAAATGATAGGGATTGATACAGGTGACGCAGAAGGCGGGCGAGCTGAAGCTGTTTATAGATTTTGCGAAAGACTGTCACCATTTGCTTATCCGGTAAAAGGATTTGCGCAATTAACAGCGCGGCGTGACGAAAAAGCTGATATTCCGGGCGCCGCGAGTTTTAAAAAATATAGAGTTGCTAAAATAGGTACTGCCGGCGAAAACGTTATTGAAATATCAACAGTTTATTACAAAGATGTTTTATTCGGCAGGTTGAATATAAGAGCAACTGAGGATAACTCTCACCCGAATGGATATTGCGACTTCCCGGCAGATTATCCAGACGAATATTTTAGACAGATTACTAACGCAGAAAAAATAACAGGCGGCGGATATCGTGATATAAAACCAAACGAAGCTCTAGACTGCCGGGTTTACAATCTATGTTTATCAGACGCATGGCTAGAAAGTGAGGTCAGGCGCATGAGAGATGAAGCTCTTCGCAGCGGGTATGATACCACATGGGTACAGATGACCATAAACAGCCGCACGGTTCTTGAAAACCTTCAGGCGCGCTTATAAAAAAATAAACAATCGCTTGACTATAGCAAGCACGGGGATCATGGTGAGATTATGACAAGAGCCGAAAAAATAGAAAGACTGGAAAAAAGAATAGAGTACATAAATGACGCCCTTGACAGTGCCGTAGATAATGCTGGTCTTGTTAGTTATACATATACAGATGCAGATGGTACACAGTCTACAACAAGGCGTAACCCTAAAGAATTAGCAGAATTGCTTGATATTACGGAAAAACAAATTGAAAGGCTTAAACGGCAACCCGGTGGAATAATGACCCACGGCACCAACAGATATGCTTGACTATAGCAGACAAGCAACTAAGAATACATTAACTTTCTGGGAGATTTCAAGCGCATGGGATTTTTTGCGAATATTAAAAAAATAGCTTCCGCAATAAAAAAAGGCGAAGAATTTGAAATACGCATGCCGTGGGAACCAAAAGCCATGACAACAACAGGCAGAGCAGGCGGTTCAAGATTTTATGGGCAGAAATATCCCGGAGGTTTACCATCTCCCGGGACATCTATCGTGCATGATCATGCAGAAACGAGAAATCAAGTCAGGTTATTATCTCATAATTCTCTACAAATGCGGGCAATGATAGAGCGTAACGTTGACTCAGTTATTGCGCAAGGGTTGAATCTTTCGCCTGAACCCAAATATAAAATTCTTGGACAAGACCCGGAAAAAATAAAAAACTGGATAACCGATACTAAAACTCGCTTTGAATTATGGGCAATGTCCCAAAGATCAAACCGCTCAGGTCGTTATAATTTTTTCCAAGCTCAACGTTTAATGGAAAAATGCTTAGACCGTGACGGCGAGTTGTTTGTCTTACTCTCATATCATAATGACAGCTCGTTGCTATCGCCGCTTAGATTTGAAATATTAGACCCAGATCAGATTCGTGAAAATGCGTTTACATGGACGCGCTCAGGTGCGTCCGTAGGGACATCTACAAAAGAAGGTATCATCAGGAATGACGATGGCGAAGAAATTGCTTATAAAGTATGGACTAAAGACGGTAATAGCATCCCAAAAATGACAGAAATACCGCGTATTGGACGTAGCGGTAGAATTATGATGTTACACGCCATGACAAGCGTTGATTATGCCGGGCAACTTCGCGGAATGTCTCCTTATTCGGTATGCGCCCAAGACCTAGAACTTTTGACTAATTATACGCTTGCGCTTGCAAATAAGGCTAATAATCAGGCGAATATAGCATTCACGGTTGAAAGCGAAACCAATGAGCCGGCGATTAATCCATTTAGACCGCCTTCACTTGGAATATCGGACTGGCCCGGGGCAAAAGATACCAAAGCATCGGATACCAAAGCATCAAATGAATATGGGAGCGAACCAAAACCTTCACCGGACGCAAAAAACGTGACAGAAGAATCTTTACAGCCTGTTTATACGCCCGTTCAACATTATGACATTAACATTCCGGGAGGCGTAGGCGTTTACTCTCTTCCAGGTAAACAAAAATTAAAACCGTTTTCTAGCACGTCCCCGACGGACTCTTTTAATACTTATGTAGACGGCGCGTTTGCGTACATTGCGGCGGCAAGAGGTCAGACTGTTGAAACTGTGCTTATGCGTTTCAACAACAATTACAGCGCAAGCCGCGCGACATTAATTTTAGCATGGAGAATTATAGAACAGCGCAGATGGGAGCTCGACTATTATATTCTTGACCCGATATACGAAATGTGGTTATCAGAAGAAATTGCGGCAGGTCGTAAAAACTGTCCGGGCTGGCTTGACCCGATTTTAAAAGGCGCATGGAAAGGGCATAGGTTTAACGGATTATCTATGCCGAATATTGACCCGCTTAAAACAATGAACGCCGCGAAAGGTTATGCAAGCTTGGGCGCGACAACACTTGACGATATAGCTATTGAACATAATGACAGTGACGCTGAAAGTAATCGCATTAAATTAAAACAAGAACTTGCGGAATTGCGTGAAATAGGCGCCATGCCTTGGGAAAATAAGGTAAACACTGGTAGTCAAAACAGTGACAAGAAGGAAAACGACGATGAATAAAATAAATATTTTTATAAACAATCGCTTGACTATAGCAAGCACGGGGATCATGGTGGATGTGTAATGAAAGAAATATTTTATTTAGCAGACAGTAATTGGCTCGAAAGGTACCTAAAAGAGAGAGCTTCAACCACCCTTGCCGATATGGGAGAGATACAGGCATTATGGCGTGATAATCCAATTGCATCTCCGGGAAGCGATGAAGCTGTAAATAAAATATATTCTCTTGATGGAAATACAGCGCATATAAAAATTGAAGGCGCGCTATCGCCGGAAGGTCCTGATGCTTGGGATTTATTTTGGGGGTATAAGGGAGCATCTTTTAAGACAATTACGGCGGCAATGGAGCGTGCAAAAAAAGATTTTGCGGTCGAAAAAGTTATATTCGATATTGATAGCCCCGGCGGTACACTTGCAGGTACAGACGAAACGTGGCAAGCGCATAAAGCGCTCGCTAAAGTAAAGCCGACAGAGGTGCATACAGGTAATCTTGCATCGGCGGCTTATTATATAGCGACGCCCGCAAAAAAAATATTTGCACGTTCACCCACTTCGCAGGTAGGTAGTATCGGTGTGTTGGTTGCAACATATGACTGGTCAAAATGGGAAGAAAACGTTGGCATTAAAGAAGTCGTTATTACATCCAGTAACGCGCCTGACAAATATCCCGACATATCCACGAAACAGGGCAAAGAAACAATTAGAGTACGTCTTAACGCGATGGAACGTGTTTTTTATTCACGCATAACAGAAAGCCGTGGTAAAAGCACGGAGCATATTGCCGAACATTTTGGGCGCGGCGGTATGTTGATAGCCAAAGACCCGTCAATGGAACACGAAGATGCTACTCGTGCAGGTTTAATTGACGGACTGTATAGCGATATAGAAATTATTGAAAACCCAGACAACATAACAATTAAATCCGCGTCTGCGGAAATAAATAATTCTGCCACGGCAGAAAATAAACAGGAGGCAAATATGGATTTGTCTGAATTATTAAAAGCTAACCCTGCCGCCGCCGCTGAAATTGACAGACTGAAAGCTGAAGCAAAAGAAGCGGGAAAGCAGGAAGCAAAAGCGGAATATGCCGCAATGGTTGGTAAGGCGATACCGTATATCGAATCGACCTCATACCCGAACAGCGTAAAGAAAATCGCTTGCAGTGTATTGAGGGGTGAATCCAGTGCGGACACTCTTATCGGCGCGGTAGCCGCTTATGACGGAATGAAGGAAGCTCAGTCGTCCACTACTGCAATATCTGAAACCTCGGAGTTAGGTGCGGCAATAGCAGAGCAGCCCGAACTCAAGATGTCCGATGCTGATAAAGCATGGGAAGCAAGTATTGCGGAAGCGAAAGCGCGACGCGATAAAGCTGACAAGGAGGTTATTTGACATGACTACAATTGGAACAATGACACCCGATAATCTGTTCGCAGACAACGGTGCCGAAAGAAGCGTAACAAGGTTAATCCCTGCTGGAACTGCCGTAAAGAGAGGTGACATTCTGTCAATGAGCAATGTACCCATTGCGGCGAGTGGTCAACCTTTTGGCATTGCACTCGATAACATCGGTGCAAACGACACAATCCGCGTATGCACAGTTGCGATTCAGGGCGGATTTAACGCAAATGCGCTATTTACTGGTGATACAAAAGCGCCAATGGAATGGTTCGACGAACTTCGCGATATCGGAATTATATTGAGGCAGCCTGCGCCTTAAAGCGGGAAAGGAGAATATATGGCAGAAAATACAATTAATATTTATTCGACACGGGCAATGATGGATTTTATAAAATTCGAGCCCGGTGTTGCGCGGTTTTTTCGCGAAACCGCATTCAGGAGAGCAGAGACTTACAACACAAACATTTTTGATATTGATGTTATAAGTCAGGGTAGACCCATTGCCGTTTCCGTAAAGAGGCGCGAAGACGGAAATCTTGTTGAAGATAAAAGTTTTGAAACAAAAAGCGTTGAACCCGGTTATTTGAACGAGTTTAAGGCCATTGAAATTGACAAGTTCAAAAACAGGAAGCCGCAAGAAACACCTTACAACTACACAGGTCCGGGTGTACAAGCACAGCAAGCGGAAGCGGAATCATTCACAGAGCTTACAAGCAGATTTAACAGGTCTGAAGAGCTTTTTTGCATTGAAGCAATGACAAACGGCACCTTTACGGGGAAGAATAAAGAAGGTGTCGCAATTTATCAAATTGATTTCAAACTGCGCGCCGACCATAAACCTGTTTTATCAGGTGCAAATCTCTGGGATGATCCGGGCATGAGCAAAAATAAGTTGTTGGAAATGATTCGCGGCTGGATAACTCATCATCTTATTAAACATGGCGGGAAGATGCCAACTCACATGGCGCTTGGCGGAAACGCTTTTAATGCGTTCTTAAAACATGTTGACCCGGATGATAAAACATCAGGGCATAATGCGTTTACTGTAGTGCGCGGCGTGGTTACTCCCCGTATGCAGGAGATGGGGGTTTTCTTCCTTGGTACATTCCCTGAACTTGGAAATATTCAGGTTGTTGGTTATAACGAATGGTACGATGATCCTTGGACCAAAGAAACCAAGCCCGTATTCCCATCAAACAAAGCGGTTTTATTCTCAAAAAATGCAAGGTATGTCAGGCTGTACGGAAGAATAAATCATCTTGAAGCCCCTGATTTTGCCGAGAGGTTCCCATATATTTGGAGTACACCCAACGGCAAACAGAGGCACGCCCAGCTTGAAAGTGCGCCGTTAATGGCTCCGCTTGAAATTGACACAGTGTTCAGTGCAACAGTAACGGCAGCGTAAGGAAGGTTTATGAAAATAATAGCAACAAACCATTCTATCGCGGTGGGCGTTTACGAAGGTGAAGGTAACATTAAAAAGTTTGTATCAAAAACATACCTTCCGGGAGAATCGTTTGAAGTTGATGACAAGGAAGCTGACAGGCTTATAAAACTTGGCGTGGCTAAAAAACATGACCCGAAAACCGATACGGAAACTGTAAAAAATCCAACAGGCGGTAATAAGTAATGGTAAATATTCCCGCGTTATCCGAAATGGATTTAAGCGACACCTTAGAAGGTGAGTTTGGTATGCTTATATCTCTAAGGGACCCCGAAGGCAATATCATTGACACAACAGTTAATGATAAACCGCTTAAAGGGTATATGCGCCGAGCCTATACGGATACGCGGGAACGCCGTGGCGGAAATAACAATGATGTTACTGTAATAAATGCGCCGTGCATAAAATTAAGAATGTCGTCCTTATCCAGAATACCGACAACAGGTGAAACATGGCAGGTAGGCATACCTGAAAGCCCGATAGCCGGAGCAGATATTGAGTGGTATGACTTAGACCCTAAAAAACCAGTTGAAACCAACAAGGGGAAAGGGACCGTTAAATTATTCTTGGTAAAAATGCAAGGAAGCGTAAAATGAGAAGGTTAACATCGGAATTAAAAGGGGAATTCCCTGATTTCGCTGTAATGCTTAACGCCTTCCCGGAATTGAACGCAAGGATTTTAGGATATGTTGGCAAACAGGCGGCTTTACAACTTTATGAAGAACATTTGCAAGGTCAAGATTTAGAATTGCATAATGTTACGCGCTCATCATCTGGGCTGCCAAGAAGCAAATCAGGAAGGCGGCTTATAACTTATTCAATCGGTAGGGGATTGAAATGGGTTGGAATTTCCAGCTTTCCGTTGAACCTGTACGATAAAAGAAGGCAGATAAGAAGCGGAGATGCCGAAAGACGCGGAATACTTACACGCAAGCTGGCATCAGGCTTATCAGGCAGAATTAGTAATTATATCGCCGAAGCTGACAAGCTCATTGTCGATGACTGGTTTAACAGTAAAGCAAAGGGAGGGATTAGGCATATATGAGACTAGTAAAGCAAACAATGGAAAAAATCAAAGATGATATCGCAGGTGTCTTACCAGAGCTTTTAAAAAAATATGGCGCTAAACAGTTTGATGGTTATTTAATTGGTTTCCCGACAGATCCAGAAAAAACGCTTATTGGTTTATGGGTTGGGGAATACGGTAATGACGTAAGTATAAAACTTATTTTTACTATACATGCGCAACTGCCGGGGGTAACAGAAATTGAGGCGTATAATTACATTGACGCGATAAACGAATATTTAGAAGATTTTAATCCGCAAATAGCCGGCTATACCGATGGTAGTTATGCGCTAATAGTAAAAGACGGTGACCGTAAATCATCTATTGAACTACTTTATAGCGTAACTCTTGTATGTCCAAAAGACGACTGCGATTAAGGAGGTGTTTATGGTGCGTAAATTGAAACGGGTAATTGATAACGGGAAGGCGTTGTGGAAAATAACTGACGGACCCGAAACTGTAAAAGTTAATTGTTTACCGTGTAAAAAAATGCAACAAGCGCAGAAAATAGCAGAGAAAGTGACCGCCGATATAGAGGCGTATAAAAACAACATTAAAGGAGATCGATTATGAAAAAATCTGGAATGTCGAGAAGAGCTTTTCTTGCAATAGACCCACAAATAATAGAAGGAGGGGGTACGCCTATTACTACAAAGCCAAAAACATGGTACGTAATTATGAAAAAAGCAGAAAACAGCGCTCTGCCTGAAGACGTGCCGTTAAACATACCCTTCAGAACTCCCTCGGAAGGTACTCAGTACACATTAGTAAGCGGTGACCAGTTACTTGAGCTTGCTTTTGAAAAATTTTGTAAAACAAACGCAAACTTCGAGCTTGGGCAGGGTTCTATTGATACCGGCGATGATTGTGATCCCGCGGCGAAGATACGTGATGGAATTACAACCATTTCGGGAAATCTTGAAGGCTTCCTTGTTTTTGATGACGCAACAGAACAATTGATTGACGTATCACAGAATATACTCAATCTCTTTATGCCATACCTAGAAGACAGCGGAAACGGGGTATATTCTTATAATCCGTCGATAGACCCGCGTATTTATATGGGGCTCTGTCTCAACGAAGATGCGAAAACTTCCAACATTGAGAATTGGCTTGTGACACCAATTACAATACCAAGCGTAAGTCTTCCAGGCGGAAATACGGACGCGCAATCGATGTCCATGTCATGGGAAAAAGGCGAAGGCTTGGCAGTTTCTTATAACGTGCCAAGAGCAGCGTAAAATATTATATCCCGAAAGGTTTACTGCGCTGAGTAGGGTATATTTAAAATTATATTGAGGTATATATGGCAACATTGATGAGTTTAAAACCCAAAAGTAAAGATTTTATTTTTACTTCTTATGGTAACGATAAGGAAGAAAAACCCGCTAAAATCATCTTTTCAAGATTTCCGGCACCTAGCGAAACCTTTACCCAAGTTGACAAAAAAAATATTTTCGAGGGTATAGATTTAGAAAATGTCAAAAAACGCGAGCTGCAGTCGGAAATTGCCAATAAAATAGTTGAAAGTTATATGCAAAACTTTTATGCAGGCTTGACTGATTTAAAACTATTTTTCAGGGAATGCGTTGATCATGTCGAAGACTTGGTTTACAACGATAACGGCAAAATACTTCACATAACAACGACAAGCGAATTTTGGCAAATATTACCACAGGGCGCGGCTTATGAAATAGCGCAAGAGGCGTTTGATTATGCCCAATCTCGCGAAGAGTTCACAATGGGAAACTTGAACGCCTAGTTATAGCCCTCCGTCTATATAATTTAGGTGTTGTTAAGAATGACGGACTAAAAGACCCTTACCCGATTATTATACCGGGTAGGCGCGAGCCGATTTTAAGTTACAAGGTTGAAGAATACGTCAATGATGTATTTTTTTATTATTATAATTTTTATTTGTCATGCAAACATGCCGGGCTACCTTTTCAAAAAAGCTGGATGGAGTTGCCCGCATGGGTTACGCAACTGATTATCGCATTCGACAAAGAGATTGAAGCTGATAACCGAGCAAAAGAATATAGATTTTTAGCGCAAATACATGGTTATAAAGTGAAATAAAGGTAGGCGAAATAATGGATATAACTTTAAAAATAAAAGCTGATTTTGCCGAAGCTTCATCTCAATTTGAGAATATTGCAAATAACTCAGATTATGCCCGCGAAAAAATTGAAAGATTTACAGAAAAATTTAAAACAGAATCCATAGATAGGTTTATTGACCGCCAAGATATACTTTCTGTTGCAATGAAAGCAACGGGGCGAGATACAGATGTGCTTAATATGCAAATAAACGCATATCAGAGAGAAATAGAGCGCCTCATAAAATCTGGACTGGACCCGCAAGATGAATCAATAAAGAAGTTACAAAATGAATACATTGAGTTGAAACAAAAACAGGAAGATATCAATCAAGCGACGTCTGCCGCCGCTGAAGCGGCAGAGATAGCCACTGAGAAATATAACAGGCTTGCAGATGAAATCGGGAGACTTATAGACGCAGAGGAAGATCATGAAAAAATATTAATAAAACTTAATGAAGAAAAAAAACATTTAAAAGAACAAATACAAGACCTTATAAAATCAGGATTAGACCCTGAAAGCAGTGAAGTTAAGAAGCTTGAGGCTAAATATAAAGAATTAACCCGAGAGATAGAAGCTAACGAAGCCGCTCATAAAGCGCAGGAAACAGCTGTAAAAGCGGCAAAAGGCGCGTTATTGGGAATAGGAGCCGCCATTGCCGCTGCCGCAGGTCTTACAATAAAAGCTGCCGCGAACGTCGAAGATCAAATAGCAAGTTTTGTACCTATGATGGGCGGAAGCGAAGAAGCCGCGAAAAAAATGTTTAAGACAATCCAAAAAGAAGCTGCTACAACACCTTTTGAAATAGAGAGCATAACATCGGCTGTAAGAACAATGATGCCCGCATTCAAAGGCTCGGCAACAGAATCGGTAAAGGCTTTTAGAATGTTAGGTGACACAGCGCAGGGAAATTCGCAAAAATTACAATCAATTACAAGCGCTTATACAAAATCTATAATGAAAAATAAAGTATCTATGCAGGAACTCAATATAATAAACAGTGCCGGAGTGCCAATTTTTAACGAAATGGCAGAATCTATGGGGATCACTGTTGAAAAACTGATGGATATGTCCAGGAATGGAGAATTAACAGGCGAACATTTAACCGGGGCTTTTCAGAAAATGACATCTGAAGGCGGGATATTTTTCAATGGCATGGAAACCGCGAGCGACACCTTTAACATGAGATTATTAGGCATAAAAGAAAATGCAGGGATCTTGGCTGGAGTAATCGGTGAAAAACTGTTACCGATGGCAAAAGATATAGCGGGTGTTGTATTAAAAGTTGTTGAGAGATTTACAGCGTGGGTACAGGAAGGAAACAATTTTAATAAAATGATGGACAACTTGACTTATGCAACCGCAGGAGCAACCGCAGGTCTAATCGCGTTTTTGATTGCAGCCAAAGGTAGTGCAATAATAGAAACTGTTAAAAAAGCAGTTGAAGGTTTAACCTCCGCGATGGCAAAAAATCCAATTGGAGCAATCGCTGTGGTAATTACTGCTGTATTGATACCGGCTTTAATATACTTGGTAAAAAACTGGGATACAGTTGAAACCTATATGCAACAAGGAATAGCCCGGCTTGAATACGCATTTAATTTTTTTACACAATCATTTAAAGGTGGATTTAATACTTCTTTCGACGCTATTAAAATAGGAGCGTCGAAGTGGTTTGAATGGTGGTTTGCAGGTATTACGTTCATGGTGAGAAAGACACTTGAGCTTGTTTCCAAAATTCCCGGCGCTGTAGGTGACGCCGCCGATCGCGCTTTAGCAGGTATCCAAAGTGTACAATTGTCGTTATCAGGTTTAACAGATAAGGCAATAGAATCATCAAGTGACGAAACAAAAATGTTATTAAACTCGCTTGACGCGAGGTTGTCGGCAATAGACGAAACCGCAAGAGCAAGAAGAGCGGAAATAGAAGCTGTTAAAAATGCTTTATCCGAAGAGTTAGACGCAACTGTAGATATGCAATCCCAAAGAGTTCAAATATACGAGGAAGCAAACAAGGCAATTGGAGAGTCAAATGAAGAATTAAAAATACAGGAAAAAAATATCAACGACCAGAGACTTCGCGCCGCAAATCAACTATTTGGCGGGTTAAGCAGTTTATTAGGCGTATGGTCAGAAAAACATGAAGCCGCCGCGTTAGCCGCTAAAGGTATAGCGCATGCCGAAGCCGGTATAAATTCAGCTCTTGCGTTTACAAAGACGTTAAATGATCCTACGCCCATGCCAACAGCCGTAAGAGTAATGCAGGCGGCGGGAGTACTGGCGGCAGGTTTAGCACAACAGATAAAAATACAACAAACACCAATATCAGCAGAAACAGGCGGCAGATTTGTAGTACCTGATTTTTCGACGGGCGTAGACAGCGTTAGTATGAGAGTCAATCCCGGGGAAAAAATAGATGTTACGCCCCGAGGTGAATATAACAGAGATGCCATTCACCAGATAATAAACCTTGACGGACAGGTATTCGTAGATTTTATAAACAGGAGGATCCGTGCCGGGGATATTTACGAAATGTCACCGGCGTGGAATATGTAATGAATATTTTATTCAATGATATTATTCAGTGTTCCGACGCTCCTTGGGAATTAAAATCGCCCGCGTTATCTGATGTTTTAAGTACAAACGGAGAAATCGAAATTAAACTCGACAAACCTCGAAAACTAAACGCTGTAGGGCTTGGAAATTGCGATGGGAACGTGGTAATTAAATTATATACAAAATCCGATTATTTTACAGAAACAATAAACCCTGTCGAGAACGGTTTATATATGCTGCCGCAAATATTAAACGACATAACTTTAATAAAAATAACTGCGGTAAAAATTGGCAGATTTGCCGCAGGTTATGCTTGTAATATACCCACAGCGGTTATGAAAGAGCCTTCTTACAAGTCCACGTCTGAACCAAGAATAACGTTATCAGGACAGGTTATACCCGGCAGAGGCGGATACAATTATAAAACATTACATCTTGATTCAAGATATAAAATAACGCGGGAAATTATGGCGGAAATCGACGCAGGATACAAGTATATAGGCATGGGTTATCCGTTTTTTATTGATTTTGAAGATGAAGCTTACAAGCTTCCGTTTACAAAATTATATGCTACGGAAACAAAACAGCTTAGCATGACTTTTCAATCAGGTGTGCGCAGGTTTTTATATTCTCGTAGTTTCGAGTTTGAAGAGCGTTTTTAATGAGAGGAGTTATTTTATGATAAGGTTTTTAGCCGAAATAGCGGTAAAAACAAAAGTTTTCATACATCCTACTCCCGCAAGTTTTAACAAACAGCATAACATATATTATATAGACATAAACGAACACCCTACAGATACTTATTGGACAAAATGGGGCGGATATTATGATAATTTTTCAGACACTCAGATAGATTTATATTTTGATGGATTTTTAACCAAAGTAACAAGCATGGAGAATTTATTAGTTACACCTAACTCTTTATACCTAAAAAATAGAATGGTATTTATTAACATTTCAAAACATCCGTGGTTATATGCAAATCATTCAGTTTCAACAAGAAAAAATTATCCATATTTATCAGCTCCATTAAACCCGGATAAACCTTCAAATAATTTAATCAGGGGCGTTAATGCTCAGGTAAAACTTGGAATCCCCAGTTTTAGCGTAAAACTGTCAGACAATATTGCCGGGATTACTTTAAACCAGGGCTTTTCTGTAACGCTAATAAATAACGACGGTTTTTTTGATAACGAGCAGGATTTTAATTTATTTAACGCGCCTGTATACATTAAAAAAGCGATAAAAGAGGATCCGCAGTATGATGATTTTGCTACCATAAGGTCCGGGCTTGTGGAAAATACGTCTACTACATTCAGTGATTTTAAGATTGATGTATCGGACAACATTAGGGCGTTTGAAAGACCTGCCTGTAATATTGTAAATCAGGATAATTTTGATATAATTGTTGATGATACCGGCATAGGAAAAAAAATACCGCTTATATTCGGGAAAAAAAGAATCCAATTATTAAAACTGAATGAAACAAAATATTTGACAGCTGAAAATGCGACAGGTGTAGAAAGAGTGTTTAATAAAGACGGTATCTCGATAAACTATACCTTCGATATAAATAATAAAATAATAACAGCCGAAGGCGCCGAAGAGGCTATTATTATAGGAAGTCAAAATAACCGAATCGGGGAAATAATCAGGTATATGATATCTAGGGCTGGTATTGCATATACATCTGATAATATAAATATTGATGAGTTTAATTCCTACGCTTCGACTTCTCCTAAAATCAACTTCGCAGTAACTGATGGTAATATAAGGAGCACGATTGAATCGACATTAAAAAGTGATATGGCGTATTTTATACAGCAGTCAACAGGAAAATTCACAATACGAAAGTTTGGCGCTTTTTATAATCTGCATTTTATCCCGTCGCAATCAATGACCAAAAAACCAGAAAAAATATTTGATAGCGCGTATAAAAATTATTTTTCCTCATGTATCGTCAATTTTAATTTTACGGGCAACGAACAGCATAGCAGCGAGTTATTTGACGAAAGAGAGGGAGAAGCGGAAAGCATATACTGGAGAAAACTGTTAAAAACATTTGATACTGATTTAATCGAAAGGAGCGACGCTAGGAATCTTGCAATTGCGCTGTCAGACAGATTCACAACAATGAGACAAACTTTAAAACTGGCAGCCGGAATTGATACATCCGGGTTTGAGCTATTAGACACTATTATAGTGTTTTTAAATATAAACGGTAGAATGTCAAGTAACGTTGCATTATTTACAATAAAAGAAATGAACTCGGCTCAAGATACGCTAACAGTGGAAGAGTCCATTGCTGATAAAGACGATTGGGCATTTGACGGCGGGGACGGTACGGAGGATTTTGAAATTGAATTAAACGGAATGTATGCAGAAACGAGCGATAATGAATACGACGTAATTGTAGACGGAGGGAACGCATGATAGAAATTAAAGCGCGAATAAGAATAAGGAGGCAATCAGACGCGGCATGGGCTAACACGAACCCAATATTAGCCGAAAGCGAACTGGGACGTGTTACTCAAGGTGAAAATAGAGGAAGGTTTAAAGTCGGTGACGGCGTTAAACGTTGGAATGATTTGGAATATCTTGACGAAGGCTTGGTAAGAAAAATATGGTTAATTGAATATGTTGATGAGTTAAAAAATCTATTACAACAAAATATTGACAATGAAGCAAATGCAAGACAGATGGGTGACTCTAATTTAAGGCAAATAATTGATAATGAATCAAATCAGCGAACGCAATCAGATGACAATTTACGACAGATGATTGACAGTGAAGCAAGTCAGCGAGCGCAAGCGGACGATGCTATTAATAATATTGTCATAAATGAAATATATAGAAGAATGCAAGGCGATATAGAAACTTTAGAAAGCGCAAAAAATTATACCGACGAAGAGGTTGAAAAAGCGCAGTTGGCAACACAGACGTGGCTCGCTGCGGTTAATTTAAAATCGCAATTACCCACAACAGGACTAGCGACAAATATTAATTATCTATGCCGTGTTATAGCTGATACTGTTGCAAATAATGGGGTATGGCAGCGTATTGCCGGTTCAACAGAATGGACATATTTTTCTGACAATCAGGATTGGGTTGATGACGTGGAGTTAGCCGCAGTTATTGCGGCACATAATGCAAATACGTCAGCTCACGCAAATATGCAGACATCAATTACCGCGGACGCAACTACCGCAGATATTGGAACAGCAGCAATTACAGATACAATAAGTAATTTTTTCCAAAGATTCCGACGCGGGTTAAACTGGTTAAATGCACAAAAAATTGATATTGCGAAATTAAACACCCATATTGATGATACTCTGCCACACATGAATATTAATTTAAGTGGACTCTTTGTAACAGTACCAGCGAATGATACTACAGTGGATATTGGTACAGGCGTACTAGGGTCTACACTTGCTCAAGTACTCGGACAACTTAGACGTGGCATAAACTGGGTAAAAAATTTAATTACAACAGGGCTTGATACAAAACAACCTAAGATAATTTTCGGAAATACCACAACCGCCGCAGGTACAGCAACCAAAGCAGTAACAACTTCGGGCGGCGAAGCCATTAATAAAGGCGATATAATAGCGGTGTTTTTTAACGGTGTAGCAAACACAGCCGCCGCGGCTGCAACGGGCGGATTAGCATTACAAGTAAATGGCGGAGCAGTTATACAAGTAAGGTTAGGCGGAGGAGTGCCAACTGCGGCAAGCGGAACAGGCGCAGCTTATATAGCGTCGGGTATGACTGTGCCTTTCTTTTATGACGGTACTTATTTTATGATGTTTGGCAGTAATGATATAACTGACAGTGATACAACTTTTTCGGCAATGACAGAAGCAGAATTAAATAGCGGGACAGCGACTACAGGAAGATTGATAACTCCGGCATTATTAAGCAGTGCATTATCTCAAAATACTACAGGCGGTATAAAAGATTTAGTTTGTGATACGGCGGCGGCAACAGTTGCAAAGACAATTACTAATTCCGCTCTCACTCTTAAAACAGGTGATTTAATATCAGTTAAATTTACATTGGGAAATACCGCCTCTAGTCCAACACTTAGCATTAATGGCGCGGGTGCAATAGCGATAAAATTGGCGGGTGGCGCACCTACAGGGGCAAGCGGGACTGGAGCAGCTTATTGTGTTGCAAATAACAAGATGTTATTCCATTATGACGGTGATTCTTTATGGCTTATGGGCAGTCAGGATATAACAGATGGAGATACCAATACAATTGCATATAATATCTACAATCATCCTACAAGCGCATTATTTATTAAAGCAGGCACAGCCGGAGGAGCGAGTAATTATTATCCTTTTGTAGGAATTTGCGAAGATAATACAATTGACAAAATAACCGCAACATCAAGTTCATCCGCCGCTGGAGTAAGGACATTTACGACAAATAAAATTAATTTGCACGAAAATATTATGTACTTGGATAACTCCACGGGTGCATGGACAGCAGGAGCGAGAAACACAAACGCCTGTTATCTAAGTAATGCAATAGGAACAACTAACTGGAGATATGCAATAGGTCAATTTTATAATAAATCAGGCGCTCTTGTCAGTGTACCATCTGCAATTACCGCAGATAATCGGGATTACATTGGACCTTTATACATAGGCGGTACTAGAGACGGTGATTATTTTACACCTACAGAATATTCGCTTACTTTAAGAGATACAAATAAAGTATATAAATGTATAGGTTATTTTTATGCAAGCGCAACAGCTACAACACTGTCATTACACCTAACACTTAACCAACCTGTTTTTGTCTATGAGTCAAACAAATGGGCAAGATTAGGCACTGGTGGCGGCGGTGGTGGAAACTCAATTGAAGATTTTGTAATCGGCTCACAAGCCAGCTCTACTATAAGATTAAACTTTACAAGTGAGTCAATCACAGAATTGATATTAAACGCGAGTAACGGAGCATGGGCTACTTCTTACAGAATACAAACGGTCGCAAGTACAGGCACAACTAATCTTACAATAACAGAAATATCCCGCGTGGGTAATATTCCATCAACAGTATTTTTTGATTCGTTAGCACCTACCAGTTGTAGAATTGGAAATAACTCGGGGGTATCAATACGAGGAAGGATGACAAGAATATTATGAAAAACCTTTTAAAATTTGCAATTATAATATGTTGTATCCAGACACTGCCATCTTATGTTGTCAACATTGTTACAATCTTAAACAATGCAGGATTATCCGCACGAACAGGCGAGGCAAACAGCGCGGCTCTGCCATTCCAGACTTATCAATATGTATTTTCGGAAACCGACGGTTCGACCGCTAATTTAATTAGCAAAGATAAAAAAAGTATCGTATGTGATAATTTGTGGACTTTTAAAGCAGGTGATATATTTTACGTTGAGATTACAAGCGATAGCGGCAAAGTAGCATGGGATTTTAAAATAACGTCTATCCCGTCAACCACAACCGGTATTAATGGTTTAGATAATATGCCGGAACTGGATGTTAATTTTACAAGGCGTTACAGCACAAACGAAGCAACACAAGCACAAATAAATACATTGGGAAGTTTATCTAATTGGTCACCTAACAGCGGTTTTGTGATAGATGATACTTATCTATTATGGGGGGAAATTGATAATACGTGGACAATGCCCGATACCTATACAGGTAATAAATGGTTCCCAGCTAGCACACCAGCGCCGGGACTTCCAACGATTCCCGCCGGATACGTTACCATGACTCGCCCATCAACTGTATCCGTAGCAGATTGGCAGATAGGGCGCAGGATGAAAAATACAACCAGTGCAATTACTTTAATGTTTGGAGCATTGTATAAGGGTAATAATATCGTTACCAGAGTTGTCAAATTAAACTAAGGAAAAAAAATGAATATAAAAATGAATGAAGATTTTTATATATTTGGAATAACATTGGCGTATTTATGGATAAATTTTTTACAGAAAATATGCCCGATGATATTAAATTTTTTGGAGGGTAAATAAAATGAAAAGATTACTCATTTTATTAACTGCGCTAATGGTCTTAGCGTTCGGTTCCTGCGTGGAAACGCCGGAAGTAGCAAATGGTATCGATTTTGAAGATTGTATGTTGAATGAAGTTGCTAACAATCCCAAAACGATATACCAAAGTCATTCATTTCAGAATGAAGCACTCGCAGAATTCTTTTATAATTATTATAAAAGTGGCGGCGACGCTTTCAATGGATATGAGGAATTCTTTACAATATCCGCGGATAAACTGAATAAAGAAGTATTATTAGGCGGTTTATTAAAAGGCGAGTGGGGTAACACCACTTTTGTTATCGGGGATAAATATGGAGCCTTTATTTTGCGGGGAAATGAATATGTATACCGAAAAGATATAGGTCGTTGTCTATTTGCAGATAACATAGGATTCCATTTCCCCAATTGCGGTATAACCAGAGATTGCGGCACATAAGATAATAAAATGCAAGGCAATAAAATAATGAAATGGAATAATATTTTATGGGAATTACCTCAGACAATTTTGGGCTTTATTGTTTCAAAAATATTCACAATTGAAAGTACTGAATATTTTAACGAAAGGAAATTAATGATCTTCAAAAAAGATAAATGGTTTTCTAAAAAATCAGCGGGGGTGTCTCTTGGATATTTTATTTTATTGCCAAGCACAAGTTGTAAAATTACGCATAAACAACATGAATATGGTCATTGTATGCAAAGTAAAAAATCAGGATGGTTGTATTTATTAATTTTTGGACTCCCATCATTAACAAATAACTTATGGGATAGGCTAATGCACAAAAAATGGAGTAGAGAGCGAAGGGAAAAATGGTATTACAGTAGATTTCCCGAAAAGCAAGCAGATTTACTCGGCGGTGTAATTAGGTAATAATCGCTTGACTATAGCAAACCCGTAGAACAACATATTTATAAAAATAACGTCGGAGGGGATATTTAATGGCTAATGAGTTCTTGCAATTGCCAAACCCGGATAATAAGCCAGATGCGGTAACGTCAGGATATCAGAGACAAAATACCAATATTTTTGCAATTCAAACAGGACTGGATACTACAGAGCCTTTCGATAACGGCGCTGGAAATATCACAATTCCAGCAGGCGGCATAGTTGAATTAAACGGTTCTATGTTTACATTGCCGAATGATATCTCTTTTACAAAACCAGAAGCAGGTACAGCGTATTGGATAGCGATATCTGACAATGGTAATGGTACGCCAGAAGCTCCAAGTACGGCAACTGCCTCGCTAGTAACTTATCCCGGCAAATGGGACAGCGCAAAACAGGGGTGTTATTTATCTGATGGAAGGCGGACGCTAAACTGGGTATCACTGGGTGCGCTTAGCATAGAACCAACATTCTTAGAATACTCAGCCCCGACAATTAAAGGCACATATAAATTTTCTTTAAAAAAGGGATGGAAGTATGTAAAACTTGCTAGCGGGTTAGGTGGCGGCGACGGCGAAAATGGAATAAAAAACAACCGCGACGAATTGCCGGGTTATACCGGCGGCAGAGGCGGCGGCGGTGGTATTGCATTGGTTTCAAATTTTACTTATGCGATATTTTTCCACGACGGCGGGAATTGCCGTGCTAAAATCGGCGCAAACGGATCAAACGGCGGCAATGGCGGTAACGGCGGTAATGGCGGAAGACTACGAGCAGGCGAGAATTCTTGGCTTGGCGGCGGCGGTGGTGGTGGTGGCGGCGCATCAGGCGGAGGCGAAAACTCAAGCTTTTCAACAGACTCAGGCTTTTTTGTAGCCACCGAAGATTCTCCACCCGGATCACCAGGTAAAGGGGGATTTGCGTCAATTGGCACATACAGTAGCAGTTACATGCCACGAGCATGGGGCGGCGATGGAGGCGATGGCGGCGAAGCTTATTCAAGCGGAATGGATGGTCGTAATGGTGGTAATGCGAGTTATCAAACAGGAACATCACCCGGCGCTTTTACTACAGTTTATGGCGCCGCTGGTGGTATAGGTGGTTTTGCGTCAAGTGAGAATGGTACCGATGGCGGAGGAGCTGCAACAGCAGCAAATATCGCTGGCGGTGGTGGTGGCGGCGGTGGTGGTGCGGGTGGCATAAACGGACAAGACAGAAAAGGTTGGGTACTTCAGGGCGGATACTGCAATGTATTTGATTTTTACGATACTAGACAAACTCAAGAAAGAAAGGAAGAGGTGTCAGAAAAAAGGGAGGACGTACTATGATTTTAATGTTTCACAAAAAAGAGAAGTACGGGAAATATTTTGAGGATACTAAGGATTTTACGGTTAAGGTCCCACCCAGTACGGCATATGTTTGGAATGAAGAAATAGGGGAGTGGATTATGCCTGAATCAGTTACGGAATCAGAGCCTGAGCCCGAACCAGAAATAGAAGCAGAAGAATCAGAATAATTAATATATTTAATATTTGCAAAAACTAAATTATAGGAAGGAAAATAACTTGGACGTAATTATTAAAAACCCGGAAGTATTAAAGATTTTCATAATGTGTATATCTGTAGTGTTTGGACTTATTTTTATAACCATCGGGATGAAAATGGGTTGGATTGGCAGTGTTCATATCGATAAAAGCGGCGCTAATATAAAAGCAAATAAAAAAGAAGTACAGAGGCAGTACGACGCTGGAACAATTAAATATAATCAGGATGTAAAGGTCAGAGAATACGACGACGAGCTTAGCGACTTCGCTATTGAAAAATCTAATAAACTAAGAAGAACGTTGGCAATTGAGTTGAATAATAAAATATTGTGCATGAGTACAATAAGAGCATTAAGCGGGGGGCTGCGATTTCCGTTGTATGACGCTTCAAGAAAAAATAATTTTAAATACAAGTTAAGACCTGAAAATATAAATGCTTACATCGACAATATTATGAAAGAAATTATTGAAGAATATAAAGCATTTTCTATAGAACGTGAATTGTCATATTGCGGCAATAACACGGAAATTAAATGCCCTGAAATGCCGTCGGTTGACTATTTAATAGACGGGGTAAAAAGAAAAATAATTGACAACTGGGCTTTACCAATAAGAGAAAAAAATATTGAGATTTGTAATAAAAAAATAGAGCTTTATAAAGAGAATATCTCACAATATAAATTATTAGGCGACGAAGTTAATGTAAAGATTGCGTTAGACCGTATTGGGAGTAACCGAGGTCATATTAAAGGCTTGGAGCGAAAGCCTGAGCCCGGTGAATTATAATAAAGGAATATTGAATGAAAAAAAGACTTGAAATAAAAAAGAGTACAGCTTTTTTAATAGGGCTTCTTGCCATATGTCTTATTATGATGGTCAATTTTATTAAAGATGATTTTCCAGCGGGTATCTATTTAACAGCCGTTGTAACACTAACAACGGGATACTTCGCTTTAAATGTAGTTGACAGCGGCGTTAAAGGTAAATGCTGGAATAATGATATGTATGAACGATTAAACAAAGATGCAATCACAGACGGAGGTAAACTGCAATGAGGATAGATTTTAAAACATTTCTTTTTAAATACGTTGGTAAAGAAGTAGATTACGACAAATGGGCTGGAGCGCAGTGCGTGGACCTGATAAGGCAAGGTATCGATGAATTGTACGAATGCCCGCAGCCAGAACCTACGGGCGAAGAAGGTGCAATGACTTTTTTTACAAAACATGAATCACGCCCTGTACAAAGAAGGTTTTTTAGCCGTGTTGAAATATGCGCGGTCGGGCAGCACATACCCGAAGGAGCTATTGTCGTATTTAAAAATACCGGAAATAACCCTTATGGACATATCGGTTTTTGCGTCCGTACCGAAAATAATTTGATTTTTTTATTCGAGCAGGATGGTTTAGGACGTGACAGAGCCGCAAAAATTAAAGCGTGGAGTTATGAAAATGTTCTTGGGTATTTGATAAAAAACTAACGGAGGTATTATGTGGAAAAAACAGATTTTGTTTTTAGTCGTAATGGTCTTATTATTCTCGGCGCGTGTATATTGCTTATCTTGGGATGTGTCTTCTTCCTTGGAAGAATCAACCCCGGTGAGTCAGGAGCTGGAATCGATAGCGAACGAGATAGAGATTATAGCAGACAGATGGGACTTGCTACAGAACTTATTGGAGAGCTCAATTCGGGATTTGGAGGAGTACAGGACCAACTTTCCATTATTGCAGATGCGCTTGGAGGAGATGTCACAGACCTACGTTCAATTGCGACAAGAATCAGAGCGGCAAAAACTTCAGTTGAGATTCTGGAAGACGACAACGCTCGTATGCGGGGTCTCATTAGGGATTACTATAGCCAGCTTGGTGATAGTAGTGGCAATTAATTAAGCAGGAGGGCAGCAAATGAAAAAGCTGTTTTTTATATCGATTGTGTTGATGTTGGTCGCTGGCATGGCTTTTGCCATAGACAGCACCTATCAGCAGCCCGTAGAAGTTTCTGCGGAGATTATTCCTGTTGAGTATAATACTGATAGTGGTATTATTATCCAACAGGCGGTTCTGGAGCCTATTTCGGGAATCACTTCCGAAATTTCCAGTTTACAGTTGGTTATAGCACAAAATAATACAATAGCTATAAAGCCGACTAGCATTAACGTTATATTGAGGACATTTATAACTAAACATGTATTAGCTTGTAACGCTACAAATTACTATTTACGTTGTTAGTCAGCAACATGTTGCTTTTGCTATGTGTAACCCGTGCATTCAATTACACGGGTTATTTTTTTGCCTAAATTATTGTAAGTTCTTTTTGGTAAAACCCGTCGGAGAGCCGAGTTTCTGAGGTATCGTAGAATAAGTGGAGGCTATTTATTTTGTTTTAGTATGTTAAATAGCGAATTTATTTCAAGGAATAATTCTTTTGCATTGCTTTCGTCTATATATGATAATTGAATTTTTATGATTGGATTATCAAAGTCGTTTGTTGTAAAAATACAAAACCATTCTTTATCACCGTTATAGTCCTCTTTTATCATTTCATATTTAATAGATTTTATATCATTAATTGAAAATTTTAACAAACCTTTATCTTTCCCGGCAGCAATTATAACCTCACCTGACCTACTAAAGGCAACAGCATGAAAAGGCAATCCATGAATAATTTTACAGTCTTCAAAGCTAGATATATTTTTTATTATATTTTCTACCTCTTCCTTGTAGTTAATTTTTACTTTTTGTATATTCTCCTTATCCGTGTTTTCGTCTTGCGCCTCTATCACTTGTGGTATTATTTGTGCGTCATCTTCTTTATTTGCGTCTTGTGCCTCTATCGTTTGGGGTGCTTTTAATAACTTTAATCTTTTTATAACAATTATGCTACAAAATAAAAACAATGCTCCAAATAAAAATAATAATATAGCTAATACAGGTATATCAAGAGAGGTGAAACCGGCTATTATCCAAACCAAAGAAAATATAAATAAGACAATTGCAGATATAATATTTAATATTTTCTTAATAATGCTCATAACTCACCTCGCTAGCGTGGAGAATGGTGTTATTTTACATCTTCCATAATATTTTTGCAAGCCGGATTTTTCGACGGGGAAGGGAATTATGCGGTTTTAGAGTTAGATTGATCTTCAAGGTATTTCTCAAAACCTCTTCCCACTTCATTTAAAGCGTTAGCAACAAGATAATTCAAAGCCCAAGATATAGTATATTTTTTTTCGATTGCAATTTCTTTTATAGTATTTATAATCCATGTCTCCCATTTTACAGGCATATCTAAATAATCCTGAAGTATCGTTATTACTGTATCGTTTATGCTTCGTCTGTCTATATTTGACAGTTCTTCCATTTTTTCAATTATTTCCGGTGGAAGTCGGTATGTTACGGGTTTCAAACCGTCATTTTTATCCATTGCTTTCATGGTGATAGTATCGGCAATATACCAGTATATTACAAGCAATTATTATATTTTTTTATAGGGAAATTCACCTATAAAAAATTAGGTAAAAAAACATTTAAATAGGCTATTGACAAAAAATCAATATACAATCAAAATGCAAGCATTATACCATTTGCGCCCTGACTAGCGACAGGGCGGTAAAAGCAATCATTTCCGGCTGTTCGCTAGCAGCCACCTGTTAACACGAGAGCAGGTACCAAGGAGATGGTTGCTTTTTTTATTTGGAGGGAACTTATAATGATATATTACAAAGGATTTGACAAAAACTTAAAATGTCACGGCTTCCAATATCAGGTTGGAGAAACCTACAAAGAAGAAAATGCGGATTTATGTTATGTTGGTTTCCATGCCTGCGAGGTTCCGCATGACGTTTTTAAACATTACAGCGCTGGGGACGGAAACAAGTTCCATAAAGTTGAACTTGAAGAAATATCTGAACAAAGAGATAGTGATGATAGCAAGGTATGCGCGAAAAAAATTAAAATCGGCCCAGAGATTAGCGTATTTCAGCTAGTTAAAATATCAGTAAAAATCTTTTTTGAAAAATTTGAATTTAATAAAAAAATCAACCAAGCAAAAGAAGAAAAAGAAAAAAACGCAGGCAACCGCGGCGCGGCAAACGCAGGCAACCGCGGCGCGGCAAACGCAGGCAACTTCGGTGCGGCAAACGCAGGCGACTGCGGCGCGGCAAACGCAGGCGACTTCGGCGCGGCAAACGCAGGCAACCGCGGCGCGGCAAACGCAGGCAACCGCGGCGCGGCAAACGCAGGCAACTGCGGCGCGGCAAACGCAGGCGACTGCGGCGCGGCAAACGCAGGCGACTGCGGCGCGGC
>JGI24695J34938_10000635_pt1 | contig 33494 bp, 29 predicted proteins | sample TergutCo191P3_FD_34938 | JGI IMG/M metagenome (IMG submission 34938)
CCCATGTAATAAAACATTTCGGTATCAGGGCCGCACGGACCTGTGGTTCCTGCAGGACCCCACCAGTTATCTTCTCTGGGGAGATAAGAAATTCTTTCAACGCCTAAATTTTTCCAGATAGCCGCAGATTCATCGTCCCTGGGAATACCGATAACTCCTTCACCCTGAAATACCGTTACGCCCAACTTATCCACCGGAATATTCAGCCACTGAGGCGATGTCAAAAATTCAAAACTGAATTTTATTGCGTCTTCCTTAAAATAATCGCCAAGCGACCAGTTGCCGAGCATTTCAAAAAAAGTAAGATGGCTTGCATCTCCCACGCTGTCGATATCTCCTGTGCGGATACATTTTTGAAAATCTACAAGTCTTTTTCCGGCAGGATGATCTTCTCCCAAAAGATACGGAACAAGCGGATGCATTCCGGCAGTTGTAAAAAGAACGGTTGGATCATTTTCCGGCAGCAGGGACTTGCCCTGTATCTGCGCATGACCTTTTGAGACAAAGAAATCAACATATTTTTTTCGCAGTTCAAAAGCGGTGATGTTTTTCATGCTGATATGNTAGCAGAAAAAAAAAATAATTTCTATGCCGNTGCAATAGCGAAGNACGCTGTAATGACTTAAATTACGCCGTCAGTGTTGCATTTATTGATATCTTTTGTTATATTTCATCTTTATAACAAATGCAAAAACTACATGAAACAAAAGAAAAACCAAAAAAAGCGTTCCTTGTAAGCATAATAACAGGCAGTCAAANCGATGAAGCGGTCTGCCGCGAATTGCAGGGACTTTGTAAAACGCTTGGACTGGAAATTGCAGCTCACGAAAAAATCCGCGTAAGGGAAAAAAGTCCGCGCTTTGGAATGGGAAGCGGAAAGGCGGAGGAACTTTCGCAGAAAGCAAAAGACGCGCAGGCGGATTTAATTGTTTTCGATTTTAATCCAAGTCCGTCTCAGCAGAGAAACTGGGAAGAACTAACGGAACTTCCGGTAATCGACAGACAGGAACTTATTATTAAGATCTTTGCGGACAGGGCAGTAACCAGAGAAGCGGAACTCCAGGTTAAATTGGCTGAATTAACATATTTTCTGCCGAGGCTGACTCACAAGTATATCGATCTATCGCGTCAGCGCGGAGGGCGTTACGGGACAAAAGGAGCAGGGGAGACCAAACTTGAAACAGACCGCAGAAAAATAGAAAAGAGAATACATCAGCTGGAAAAAGAAATCAAACAGGTGAGNATGCAGCGTAATATGCAAAGGCGGCAGAGGGAGCGAAGCAATATTCCTGTTTGCGCGATTGTNGGTTATACAAACGCNGGAAAGTCGAGCCTTCTTAACGCGCTTACAGGCAGCGANGTTCCNGCCGAGGATAAACTCTTCGCAACCCTGGATGCCGTTACGCGAAAATTTCAGGCTGACGGAGAGCCGGTTCTGCTGACGGATACTGTCGGTTTTATCCGCAATCTNCCTCATTCACTAATCAAGGCATTTCGTTCAACGCTGGAGGAAGNNTCTCTCTCTGANATCCTAATACACATTTTAGACGCCTCACAGCCGGATATAGAAAATAATTATCAGACAACAATGGATGTTCTTAAGGAACTGAACGCGCATGAATTGCCGGTGATCACAGTATTAAATAAAATTGACTGCCTGACAGAAAAAAATGAACAGTTACTCCTGCTTAAAAATCAGTTTCCGCAGAGCATCGCGGTGTCGGTAAAAAACAAAGAAGGACTCGATTTATTAAAAGAAAAAATTGTAACTATAATTAAAAATACCCGTCATTAATTAATTCATTAACAATTTCGTTGCCTATTTTCTCTCCCCATTTTTCGCCAAGCGCAGAAATTTCATTTGTCATTTTGTACTCAGCGTCCACCATTTTTTTTCCAATGGGCGATTCATAAAATTTAATCATCTCTTTTATATCATTATGCGTGTAATACTTGTCGTAAATGGGTATGCACATTTCAAGCAGATCATCAATTTTAATTTTATCCTTAAATTTTACCCAGACAACCGCGGGAATATCGGGAATAGTCTGTTCAAATAAGGCAATGAGTTCATCAATAACCATCTGCGTCTGTTTGTCTGTGCCAGAAACGCGAAGTAATTTTAATATGTCTTCATTCTTGGATTGACCGTAAATTGAGAGTGAACCTGTCAAAATTGTAAGCAATAAAACAAAAATCAATTTTTTCATATTTTACTCCTAAATATTCATTTCTATCATGTTTTCCATAATAATGTCTATTCGAAAATAAAGATATTGCCAAAATCTTTCAAATAGACTAACATAAAGTAGGAGCAAAATATGGCAGAAGACCTGATGGACAAAGTGTTTTCTTTCTTTTCCGGAGAAGGATTAACTGATGATAAGCAAAATATGCTCAAAGCAATTGGTAAAGAACTGGGGCAGAGCAAATACGCAAAATTCTTCAGGGTCAGAACAGAAGAAGTCGATCCGTCATTTATGTCATTTTTATTNTCCGTGTATAAAACCATCTATCCCATCAAAGTATTCATGAAAGATGAGTTTAAGATGGCGCAATTCAGGCACATAACCGTAGAATCGTGCATAGATAACTACATNAAGGAAACTGTCAACAGGCTTAGTACTACCTCTCTTGATGAAAAAGCCAAAACCATGCCGGGAGAAGCTTTAATCGGAGAAATTCAAAAAGATATCGATCTTCTTGCTACTCAATTTGATTATAACCGTATAAACACTGTAAACCATAAATACGAGCTTGCCGGCGCTTTAAATCAGTTTGTTAAGTATGATTTTAAGGGCTTTTTCAAAAAATTCGACCCACATTTTGCGGACGGAAGTTTTATTATAGAACCGAAATTTCCGGCAATTAAGACCATTCTAATTGTNGACCAAATCGGCGAATTCCTTACTGTTACACAGCCGTTAAAACCAGAGGAAGACTGGAACGGTTTGCTGGAAATATTCAAAAAGATTGAAGGGCAGGANCTTGTAATTCCTGAACAATTTAATATCATGATCAAGACCTTAAGGGAAATTCACACATCAAAAATATTGGAATTGATGATTCAATACACCCTGAGAAATCCGGTTTGGCAGTGGAAACATTCAACATTTAAGGAAACAGTCGGCGAAACNTGGCTTGATGCCAAGAGAGGCGAGGCAAATGCCTACATTACAAAAATAAACAACACGAAGAAAAGCGGTCAGATAAACGCGTTAACCAAGCAAATTTTTGACTCCGGCGACCTTACCAGACTTGAGTATTACAATGTTCAGCTTAGCGAGCTTTACCGCAAAAAAAATGTAGAATATTTCCTTTATGCAGAAGGTTTAAATTATCTGAAGTCCTTTATGGATGACTACATAGTGAAGGAAATCAAGGAATTGTGTGATATTCTGCTTATCCGGGGTCAATGGACCAACAATACAATGTCAAGGGAGATGAGCGAAGCATTACACGAATTATTGGAAGTACCTGCGGCTATTAATGATTTAGATATTGTTTTATCGGAAGACGGCGCAGACGGTTCACGCTTACGCGCCGCCATGCTGAGGATTGACAGGGATCCAACGCAAACCCGCTATGTAAACAGCATTGTGAACAAAGTAAACACAGAAGCTTTAGATATTATAAATGATGCCGCTCAGGCATTAATTGTTATCGGAAAGCAGTTAAAGAGCCTTATTGAAGATATTCAAAAAAAACATCCGGAACTGCTTATTAACTGGAGAGAGGTAAATTTNGCTTCAAAAGAGCCGATGCCTCAGAGAATGGTAAATGATTTTAAGAAGATTAATTACTTTGTTCAATTAATGCATCTTTGCACTCAGTAATTATTTCTAAAAATCGGGATTGACTTTTAAAAATTTAGTAGATTATAATTGAAAAAAAGGGGTTGTCATGGAAATTCAAGTTCAGGAACTCATTGATAAGATTAGAAAAGACGGGATTAGGGCGGCGACAGAAGAAGCAAACAAGATCAAAGCGGAAGCTGAAACAGAAGCAAAGCGGCTAATAGACTCAGCAAAAAAAGAAGCTGATGATATTATCAGCCGCGGCAAACTGGACGCGGATCGATCTGAAAAAGCGGGGCTTGCGGCATTGCAGCAGGCATCAAGAAATTTAATTTTGTCATTTAAGGATGAAATACAGGCTCTTTTGAATAAAATAGTAAAAGATACTGTAAACAATAATTACAATGATGATGTAATAAAACAGGCGCTTCCAGAGCTTCTGTCCGCATGGGCTGCAAAGGGCACTGATAATCTTGCCGTTATACTTCCGGAAAACGANCTTTCAAGGCTTCAGGGTTTCTTTAATGAAAGACTTGCTGCGGAACTCTCNAAAGGCGTTGAATTAAAATCAAACAGAAAGTTATCCTCCGGTTTTAGNATTTCAAATAGAGAAGGTTCTGTTTATTATGATTTTACTTCGGAAGCAGTCGCAAACCTGCTGTCCGGTTTTCTAAATACAAAATTGGCAGGTATTTTAAAAGAGTCTTCAAAAGGAATTTAACTGGTGGGATCATATTATTATTTAATGGCCCAGCTTCCATATCTCATTTATGAGCAAAAGCCGCCGATGTCGTCTTCTGAATTTAAAGACCTCGCAAAATCATTNTTAAAANCNAATGACGCGGCTCTTTTTGAAAATCTTTCTTTAACTTGTTCAGAAAAGACAGACTGTGATTTTATCAATAAATGGCAGGAATGGGATAAAATAATGCGTCTTAATCTTGCAAAGCAGCGTGTAATCAAATTAAANCTTGACAGACCTGTTACAGAACCGCAAAGCATTCACCTCGATGCCGCGGCTGTTGCTTCAAAAGCCGTNGATGAATCTTCTCCGTTGGACGCGGAGATTATGCTTGATAAGGCACGCTGGCATGCTATCGAAGAACTTGCAGGCAATGATTATTTCAGCAGGAATACTGTTTATGCTTATTATCTTAAATTGCTGCTGCTGGAGAGACGGCAGATATTCAATGCTGAAAAAGGATTTGCAGAATATAAATCACTGTACGCTTCTATTGCTGACAGCGTACAAAGCNCGGGAGAATCTTTATGATTGGAACTAAAGGTATNGTAACTGCCGTTAACGGCAATATGGTAAGCGTTCGTTTTGACGGAATTGTTTCCATGAACGAAGTCGGTTATGTCAAACTCGGCAATTCACGTTTAAAGAGCGAAGTTATTCGTATTCGCGGCGAAATAAGCCAGCTTCAGGTTTTTGAAATCACCAAAGGTATTTCTATAGGCGATGAAGTTGAATTCACAGGAGACATGTTATCTGTCGAATTAGGACCTGGCTTGCTTGGGCAGGTTTATGACGGTCTTCAAAATCCTCTGCCTAAACTGGCGCAGGCTGCCGGCTTCTTTCTTGAAAGAGGCATTTACCTNGATGCGCTTCCGACAGAGCCAAACTGGGAATTTACTCCTGTAGCAAGACAGGGCGATAAACTTGGGAGAGCCGATACTCTCGGCACAGTACCGGAAGGCTCCTTTACTCACCGTATTATGGTTCCTTTTTATCTGCANGGCAGTTACACGGTTAACTGGATAAAACCTGCCGGNTCCTATAAAATACGCGAAGTAATCGCNGAGCTGAGAGACGAAAACGGCAACAATGTGCCGGTAACTCTCAGTTTCAANTGGCCTGTTAAACGCGCTATTGACTGTTACGAAGAGCGCCTTAAACCTGTCGATCCGATGGTTACCCGAGTCCGCCTTATTGATACATTCTTCCCTGTAGCGCGCGGCGGAACCTATTGTATTCCAGGTCCTTTCGGCGCTGGCAAGACAGTTCTTCAGCAGATTACAAGCCGCTTTGCGGATGTCGATATAGTAATTGTAGCGGCGTGCGGCGAGCGCGCTGGCGAGGTTGTAGAAACCTTGATTGAGTTCCCGGAACTTAAAGATGAAAAAACAGGCAGATCCCTCATGGAGAGGACAATTATTATTTGTAACACATCTTCAATGCCTGTCGCAGCCCGCGAAGCTTCGGTTTATACCGCTGTAACGCTTGCCGAATATTACAGGCAGATGGGCTTGCATGTTCTTCTTCTTGCCGACTCGACAAGCCGCTGGGCGCAGGCGATGCGCGAAATGTCAGGAAGATTGGAAGAGATCCCCGGTGAAGAAGCGTTCCCCGCGTACATGGAATCAACAATTGCCAGCTTCTACGAGAGAGCTGGTATTGTCCGCCTTCGGGATGGAAAACTCGGCTCTGTTACAATCGGCGGAACGGTAAGTCCTGCCGGAGGTAACTTTGAAGAGCCTGTAACGCAGGCAACATTAAAAGTTGTCGGAGCGTTCCACGGTCTTTCCCGCGAAAGATCAGATGCGCGCAAATTTCCCGCAATTCATCCTCTTGATTCGTGGTCGAAGTACAAGGGAATTATCAGCCCAGAAAAAGTTGGATACGCGCACGGCTTTCTGCGCCGCAGTTCGGAAGTTGAACAAATGATGAAAGTTGTCGGCGAAGAAGGAACAAGCAACGAGGATTACATCATTTATTTAAAGGGCGATCTTGTCGATTCAGTTTATTTCCAGCAGAACTCCTTTGACGCGGTCGATGCCGCTGTAAAACCGGAAAGACAGATTTATGTCTTTACCAAACTGCTGGTTATCCTTGCGTCGCAATTCAGCTTTCCGGACAAAAACGAAGCTCGTTCATGGTTTAACAGACTTCGTCAGAAATTCCTTGATTACAATGGTTCAGTATGGAAGAGCGAACGGTTTGACGCTCTTGAGGCGGAAATTGAAGGCGCGATAAGGACTCAATCAAAGGGACTGGATAAGGCTGCCGAAAAAATAATTATCTAGGATGTTATGAAACATCGTTTCATATTCGATTTAAAAACGCCGCAAAGCGGCGCTAAGTTGAGGATAAAATGAATAAGGTATACAGCAAAATTGAATCAATTACAGGAAGCGTTATTACCGTAAAAGCGGACGGTATCCGTTACGGTGATCTTGCGGAAGTCGATACGGTATTCGGCACTTCGCTTGCAGAGGTAAACCGTTTGCAGGGCGATATTGTCTCCCTTCAGGTTTTTGCAGGCGGCCGCGGTATTTCTACAGGGGACACAGTCCGCTTTTTGGGACGCCCGATGCAGGTTCCGTTTTCTGAAAATTTGATGGGAAGGGTTTTTTCCGGTTCCGGAAAACCGCGCGATAACGGTCCTGAATTAACAGAAAACAAAATACCAATCGGCGGACCTTCTGTAAATCCTTCGCAGCGTATTATTCCGCGTAACATGATCCGCACCGGTATTCCGATGATCGATCTTTTTAATACATTGGTTGTTTCTCAAAAGCTGCCTATCTTTTCAGTTTCCGGCGAACCTTACAACGAGCTTCTTGCCCGTATCGCCATGCAGGCGGAAGTTGATGTAATCGTACTCGGAGGCATGGGACTTAAATACGACGATTATCTTAATTTTAAGGATACCCTCGAATCAGGAGGAGCGCTTGCAAGAACTGTTATGTTCGTTCATACGGCAAGCGATCCTACAGTTGAATGTCTTATGATTCCAGATATGTCGCTTGCTGTAGCAGAGCAGTTCGCTCTTCAGGGAAAAGACGTTTTAGTCCTTCTTACCGACATGACAAACTTTGCGGACGCGATGAAAGAAATATCGATCATTCAGGAACAGGTTCCTTCAAACCGCGGATACCCGGGCGACCTTTACAGCCAGCTTGCAAGCCGTTATGAAAAAGCGGTCGACTTTGAAACAGCCGGTTCCATCACAGTTCTCGGCGTTACCACAATGCCCGGCGACGATGTTACTCACCCTGTACCGGACAACACAGGTTACATTACCGAAGGTCAGTATTATTTAAAGAATGGACGCATCGAACCTTTCGGCTCTCTTTCGCGTCTTAAACAGCAGGTTAACGGAAAAACACGCGAAGATCACAGAGCCCTAATGGACGGCATGATAAAGCTTTATTCGGCATTCCGTGATACGCTGGAAAAAAAGGCGATGGGCTTTGTTATGAGCAACTGGGACGAAAAATTATTAAAATACGGCGAACAGTTCGAAACCAGAATGATGGATCTCTCTGTAAATATTCCGCTGGAAAAAGCGCTGGATTTGGGATGGGAAATTCTTTCTGACTGTTTTAATCCTGAAGAAACAGGACTTCGCACAGAACTGATTAGAAAATTCTGGCCGAATAATTAATTAGGAAGAGAAATGGCAAAAATCAGGCTCACCAAGAATGAGCTTAAAAAACAAAAAGATTCTCTTAAAATGTACAAGCGTTATCTGCCGACGCTGATGCTGAAAAAGCAGCAGCTGCAGGGCGAGATTCGCATAACGGAAATACGTCTTCGCGAACTGCAGATCGAATTAAAACAATTGGACGAATCTTTTAAAGTATGGATCGCGGTATTCGGAGAGACTGGAATTTTCACAAAAGATATCGTTAAAATAACCAATCTGCGCACCGGTTACGGAAATGTCGCAGGCGTTCCGATACCGATTTTTGAAGGCGCTGATTTTAAAATAGAGGAGTATGATTTAGCATCGACTCCCCTTTGGCTGGATAAGGCAGTTGAATCCATGAAACAGGCGCTCCTTCTTACGCTCGAAGCTGATATTGTAGAAGAGCAGAAAAAAAAGCTTGATAAGGAGCTTCGCACAACAACGCAGCGCGTAAATCTTTTTGAGAAAATTAAAATACCGGAAGCCAGAGGCAATATCAAAAAAATTGAAGTGTATCTGGGCGATCAGCAGACAGCCGCAGTTGTACGCGGAAAAATAGCAAAGTCCGGCTTTGAAAAGGCGGCGAAATAATGAGGAGGCAGTTCTAATGATTTTACCAATGAAAAAAGTATGCCTCATGGTACAGGAAAAAACATCAGAGGATGCTTTAATAAAATTACGAAAACTCGGAGTTCTTCATTTAGAGAAAAAAAACGTGCCATTGGATGTAAACTCCAATGCGTTAAAAAATAAAACAAAAGTTGAAGACGCGATGGGTCTTATTCAGGATTTTAAACCGCCCAAGAAAAAGAAACAGCCTGCGGAACCGTATGACAGCAGAAACGGAAGGGAACGCCGTAAAGTGCCAGTTGGCATGCACAGAGGGCGGCGCGCAACTGATGTCTTCGGCACAGATGCCGAAGCTCCGTATTCCATAGAAGCGGTTCGCGCTCCCAAAAGACCGTATCTTCCCGATCTCTTAAACGGATTTGGAGATGAAAGAAAAGCATTAAAAGAGCAAAACACAATTTTAAGCCGCGAGGTNTCCCGCATCCAGGGATGGGGAGATTTTAATCCTGCGGGAATGGAAGAAATTATCAATTATGGAATTCCTGTTTATCTGTATGAGATTTCTCCGGAAGTTTTTGAACATTTAAACAAGGATGTTCAATACATTAAAATAAAAAGCGACAAATCAGTTATCCGTATTGCTGTCTTTGAAAATAAAATACCCGATATAGCGCCGTTCCAGCTGCCGAAAAAACGCGTATCTGAAATTTTTCAGGATTTGGACGCGAATAAAATTGCGCTTAAAAAAATAGAAGATAAACTAAGCACCTTTGCTGACCGCCGTCCTGCCTTGAATAAAGAGATGGCAAAAGTTATGTATGATCTGGAATTTGAAACAGCAGCCGCAGGTATGGAATCAGTGGAAAATATTCCTGCTGGATCAGGTCTTTCCTGGCTGTCAGGTTATGCGCCGGATGAAGACATCGGTAAAATTAAGAAAAAGGCGGAAGAAAACGGCTGGGCATTATCAATATATCAGCCTGCAAAGGACGATGAAAAAGTGCCGACAAAACTTAAAAATAATAAATTTGTCAGTCTTCTTAAGCCCATAACAGGTTTTCTTGAGATTGTTCCCGGATACCGTGAATATGATATTTCGCCGTTTTTCCTTTTCTTCTTCTGTATTTTCTTCAGTATGATTTACGGCGATGCGGGTTATGGTATGCTTCTTTCCTTAACCGCGGTATTTGGAATTATTTCTATGATATCAAAGAAAAAAAATGTTCCGCTTGCGCTTCAGATGCTGTTGCTGCTTGGTATATGTAACACAACATGGGGAACTCTTACCTGTTCATGGTTCGCCGTCGAAGTAGAAAAAGTTCCGCAGTTTCTTAAGGATATATCGCTTTCATACATATCAAACGCAAAAACAACGGATCAAAGAGTAATCGATCAAAATATGCAGCTATTCTGTTTTACTCTTGGGCTGGTGCATTTATCGGTTGCGCATATTGTAAATATGTTCAGGTGCAAGTCTCTTAGGATTTTGGGAGAATTGGGGCAAATTGCGATGTTAGTTGGAATGTACAATGTAGTACTTTTCCTGATTGTCAGCAATGAAGTAAGAAGAATAGAATTAAATCCGGTATCGATTTACTTAATCGCAGGCGGATTCTTATTCAACTTCCTGTTCAGTTCCTACCAAAAAAGCATGGGGCAGGCAATAATGTCGAGTCTTAAAAATATAATGTCTGTCATATTGGGCATTGTAAATATATTCTCCGATATTATGTCTTATATCAGGCTTTGGGCAGTCGGTCTTGCGGGAGCGGCAATTGCAGGAACAGTTAATTCGCTTGCAGGTCCCGCGCTGGGAAGTTTCCTGATTTTTGCGGGAATCATCCTTCTTATTTTCGGGCACGGTATGAATATTGTGCTTAACGTACTTTCTGTATTGGTTCACGGAGTGCGTTTAAATACATTGGAATTTTCCGGGCATGTCGGTCTTACCTGGTCAGGGACGGCGTACAAGCCCTTTGCTGAAAAAGTAATAAAATAAAGATCTAAGGAGAGAAGTATGAATTTAGGATTATTGGGAGCCGGTCTGGTACTTGGTATAGCAGCCTGCGGCTCAGGTTTGGGAATTGGGTGCTGCGCAAATGCGGCAATCGGAGCTTGGAAAAAATGTTTTATATCAAACAAAGCAGCTCCAATGACATTCCTCGTATTCGCAGGGTTTCCGTTAACCCAGACATTTTATGCCTTTATCTTGATGGGACAGATAAAAACAGCGGCTTTTGCAAACCCGGATAACGGATTGCTTTATCTCGCGTTCGCAGTCGCCTCAGGGTTGGCAATTGGGTTTACAGCCTTTGTTCAGGGAAAAGCCGGAGCCTTTGCCTGCGATGCCCTCGCGGAAACAGGAAAAGGTTTTGCCCAGTACATCAGCGTTATTGGTATTTCTGAACCTGTCGCTCTCTTTGCGATGGTTCTAACCATGATCAGCTTGTAAGTTTGCATAGAGGCACGATAAACGACATTGTGCGCAGCGGATGTCGTTTATCGCTCTGTTATAAAGGAAAGTCGTAAGCCGCCATTAATTTAATATTGTCAAAACTCTGGTTAATTTATATAATCAAAAAAAGATTTAAAATCTTACTGGTCGAGTAGCTCAGTGGATAGAGCAGTTGCCTTCTAAGCAACTGGTCGGGAGTTCGATTCTCTCCTCGATCAAAAAATAAATCTAAGACAGGTTTTTTTTAAACTGCATTTTTGAACAATCAAGTTAATCACATTTTTAATTTTTCGAGCAGGAGTTCTTTAAATTTTAAAGTTGACTCATTATTCGGTTCTAGCGAGAGAGAGTTTTCACAGTCGGCGAGCGCCTGAGGATAATCGCCGATGTGATAATAAGACTGACCTCTTCTGAATAGACAGAATGACTGATATGGATTTACAGTTAAAGATAAGGTATAGTCGTCTATTGCCTGTGAATATTGTTTTAATACTGAATAAACAACACCGCGGTAATACGCCGCTTTATAAGAGTTTTTATCATGTTCAAGAGAGGATGAAAAATCTTCGATGGCTTCGTTGTATTTTGAACAGGCGAAATATGCCATTCCGCGGTGTTTATAAATAATTGAACATATATCACCGCTTGGCTTTAATTCCAATATTTTTGAATACTGATTGATTGCTTCATTAAAACGGTTTTGATTATGAGCTGAAAGAGCATTAACCAGAAGATCGTCAATACTTATATTATAATTATCATTGTTAATTATAGATTCATCAGAAAGAGGAGGGATGGACTTTACCTGTTCATTGGAAAAAAGGAGTTCATCTGTAGATTCCTCGATCTTTTGGAAAAAACTCTCGCGTCTTTTGCTCATTTCCTTGCTGAATTTTCGCTGGTAACTTCTGATTTCCTGAAAAATGATGTCGGCAAGCGATAAACTGGCGTTTACTGCAGCAAGTTTTCGCTTCATGGGCTCGTCAAACGGACTGAACTCAGCTTTGTAAACAAGCTCATGTTCAACCTCTGCCCAGGCATCCTGTAAAATTGTGCGTATCTGTATTTCTGCAATATTTGATCCGGGATTTCCGTATTTTTTTGTTAATTTTTCCGGTATTCTTACCAAAAGATGTATTGATTCATAACCAAACTCTTTAAATGAATAATGTCCTTTAATTTCACGTTCTATTACGTTAAAATTATTACAAATTAAATCTTCTGCAGATTGTAAATCTTCGATAAAAGGACAAATTACCCTTACGCCAAAAAGATCTGTAATGACAGGCTCTTGCATACCTGTTTTTAAAAGCCGGATATATTTTGAATAATAACTGGTAAAGTTTTTTATTCTTCCGCTGACTACAGGATTTGTATCGAGGGAGGAAAGTACATTATCAACTATTACCTTTAATTCATTGACAATTAAATGACGAACCTCTGCATATTCTTCATATTGATTTTTTAAAATATTTTTATCAGCACGGCTGCTTTTATCTTTTGTATTTTCCATCTTTTTTTAAACAAGACCATATTAATAAAAAAGCTGTCTGAAAATCACTGATTTCCAGACAGCTCATCTCATAAAAGGCGCATGCCTTTTTAACTTATCTTATTGCTGGCGTCCTGTATTTCCGAATGGAAGTTCGGTAGCCATTCTTTGTTGTTCAAGATAACGAAGAACCTGATTCTGACCAAAGCGTTCCATTTCCCAAACTTTGCGTGCTTCTTCGCGGGTCTGGATGATGTTCCATACTGCTTCGTCGTTGATATCGCGGTTTGCATCAAGAACTGCTTTGTCATAAATTACAGCTACTTCCTTGAAGTATGTAACAAAGTCGCCGCCCATTCTGGCTGCATCACGCTGAATAAGGAATCCGCCGAATTTTATGAACGGAGTATTAAACGGATAAAGAGGGACAATTCTCATTTCGCGGTTTCTTGATTCTGCTAAATAAGCCGGATTTCTCCATGTAAGTTCTCTCCAGCCGTCAAAGTTAAGATAACCCATGAAAATTGTTCTTTCATTGCCCATACTGTCAATAATGATTGTTGAGAGACCATGAGGGAAATTCAAGCCGTAAACCTGAACTTTAATTTCGCGGATAACGCCGACATTCTTAATAACGCCGAAAGCGGGCGAAGTAGCTCTGCCGTTGTCATCATACTGCTGAGCTTCAAAACGGCTCTTGGAATTGACAACATCTGCCTCTTCCATAGGTTGAACAGTACCGTCACTGCCGACTGTCGACATTTCATAAGCTGGAATATCAAAAGGCGGTTTAATTAATGCCCATGAATTGAACGGTTCTACAGGGAAACGAACCCTGACACCCATGACAATCGCTTCTTCTTCGACCCTCGCTCCGTCACGCAGGTAACCTCTTGTTTTTGCCTGTCTTGTACGGCTGAGAGTTACATTATCAACTGACCTGGAAGAGGATGCAAGAATTACTTCCCAATTCTCTATTGCCAGGGAGGTTTTCATGAATCCTTTTTGATCCGGTGTAAAAGATCCCCCTGCAACGTGAGCAAAATCCATCACTGTTTGCTGATGTTGATTAGGCGTATCATTGGGATCATTTTCACCTAACTTGACAGTAATATCCGCAGCAAGCAGGGAAAAGTCAATAAGAACACCTTCCTCGGCAAACAACGGAACCGAAAGCATCGCAATTACGACTAGAATGAGCAACTTTTTCATGTAAAGCTCCTTTAAAACACTTCTTTCAAAAATTTTTGTTAATTCAAATTCTATAAAATTATTAATATTTTGTCAACGACAAAACATTAAATTTTCATGTTTTTTGTGTTTTTCCCGGATTTTATACTCCGGCAAAAAAACCTTGATTATCAGCTCCTTCCTGATAGAACTCATATACAAAAATGGCGTTCCCATCGATGAAAAAACGCACATCTTTAATATAAGGAAAATTCCTCAGAATACTGGAATATAAAGTACGGAAGTTATCAAGCGTCTTTCCGCCTTCTATGGGAGGCAGCGCCGCATTATCGCTAAAATCGGCATAAACCACCCCATCCCGGTATAAAAGGGATTTAAGTTTAGTTTCTCTTGGGAAAAGAGGAAGCAAACCAGGGGAAACAGGTCCTAAAAGCGTTTCATCAACATAACGGATAATATCAACTTCCCGTGATGGTGAATGCTTCAGCATCCTGTCTTCTACTACTAAAATCCCGTCTCTTATAGTATAAAATACAAAAGTTCTTCTTGCAAGCCCTAAATATAAAAATTCTGTAAGCGCTACAGCGGCTAATATTAATATCAGTATAAGACACCGGCTTGAAGGTGAAAAGAGAAAATTTTTAACAGGTTCAAAAGTTGTCTTAATAAAACCGCTCGCTAACGTTCAAAAATACCAATAAAATTTGTTATCCCATTATACAGTGAATTTGAAAATTTTTGCAAGCCGTCTTCGCTTGTCATAAGCAGCATATCCTGCCGGTTGGAAACAAATCCGAGTTCGACAAGGACTGCCGGCATCCGGCTGTTTTTGACAACAAACCAGTTATTGGCTTTAAGTCCGCGAGAAGGCACAGAACTGCCGAAATTTTTATTAAATCCCTGAAGAATCATATTTGCCAGCAGAATGCTTTCTGTAGTAAATTCTTCGTTAAGCATTCCGTTTAAAATTGCCATAATATCTGACGAGTAATTATAACTTGTATTGTTAATCAGGGAGCGGCGCTGTCCTGATGGTATATGCCAGACTTCATAACCTCGCGCATTGGCGCTTGAACCCCAGTTAGCGTGTATCGAAATAAAAATTACGGATTCATTTTCCTTTACTGTTACGGCATTTGCCATGTCGGATCGATAATCCAAAGTGCGGTAGATATCAGAATCCCTTGTCATTAAAATTCGTTTATCTGGATATGTTTTAACAAGCTGATCACGAAGCCTGAGAGCAACATTTAAAACAATATCTTTTTCATTAACCTTTGTATTCTTGCCGTTTATTGAAAAATTCCCTACTGTTCCAGGATCGCGTCCGCCGTGTCCCGGATCGATAATTATTACCGCAACGCGGAATTTGGAAATATCATTTTCATAAAGGCGTGTAAATGTATTTTTTAAAGTAGCGACAAAGGCATCAGGAAAAACCAGTTTTCCCTTATCATTATACGGAAGGGCGACATTAAAAAGTTCCTGATTGTTAAATAAAAGATAGCCCTTTTCGCCTTCGCGCGAAGCTACGGAAAAAGTTCCGTAATGATCGCCTACATTAAAAATGCCGTCTTTAAAAAGCGGATCCCAGCGGAATTGTACAGGCTGGTTAGGTGATATCGCTGAAAGAGCGTTTAACGTTTCGTCCAGAGATAGAGCGGAGAGGGAATGAGGAATTAGGAGAACAAAAAGATATAGAATTATTGTCAGTTTGATGCCTGTTTTTTTCATTTTTCTCCCAATGTATCGATATAGTAAACCGCTCCCTGATATGAGCCGCGTATTAGGGATGCCCAGAATGAGCGTCCCAGTCTTACTATATTTTCGGCATTTTCAGTTGTGATCGGTAGAGACAAACCTGTTAAAAGACGGACTGCTTCAATAGCGTCGTTGATACTTCTTCCCATGTAATCTTTTGCATTTGATGATTGAAATTCCGCAAATGGAATTATGCGGGGAGTAGGGAGTGGGGAGTGGTGATTGGGGAGCGGAGAATTTGGAATTGTCTCTGGGAGTTTTTTTAAGGCATCCCGTAACTCATCTGTTAATTCAAAAGCATCGGGAGGAAATTTTTGCTTTTCGTTTCTGCCCTGCATCTCCGCCAGAAATTCTTTTGTTCCAATGTCTTTTGGATCGAGCTTTATCAGGATTGAACGCGCGGCTGTTTCTGCGGCGGCTATTGCAGTCTCTCTATCCGGCGCGGAAACGATAATGTTCCCGCACTTTGTAACATTATTCTCAGGAAAGGAAACCTTATCTCCTTCTTTAACGCGCAAAAAGAAATCATTAACATAATTCTCTGTTAGCTGCTCATTGCCTGTTATTCCTGCATTTTTAATTCCTGATTCCTCAATTCTGCTTTTTACTATTTCTTTTATCGTTCCAGGTATCGAAATAAAAGCCCTTTCGGCGCACGTCCATTTCTTTAGCGGTTTTAACTCCAAAGGTTCGCGTCCCATTGCGGCGAGGATGGCGGCTTTAACAGGCAGAACTCCTGAAGAATACGGATATGTCCATCCTGACATATAACCTCCCGAAAGACGCGCCGCAATTTCACCTATCATTGCGCGCGAAGAGCCGTTAGCTGTCAATTTGATGTCGCCCTTTGCGGCTCCTATGCTGTCCTTTCCGTCAAGTCCAAGCGCATTTATGCCGGCGCGGAATGTATCCAATAGCGCTTGTTGTTTTTCCTCATCGATGACTGCCGGCATTGTGTGTCCCATCTCTATAAAAAAAGGCGGAAAGAAAATATGTCTGTCCGCAAGACCGCAGATTGTAACTTCTCCGTGATACACAATCGCGTCCACGGAAAATTCAGGACCTTCCATAAAGTGCTCGGCTATTACGCGTCCTGAGCGAGAAAAATTTAACGCTGTCATGACAGCTTCATAAAATTCATCGATACTGTCTACACGGCGGCATCCGCGGCTTCCCATGTTGTCGACTGGTTTTATTACCAAGGGGAACCGCAGAGGAAGTGTTGAATTAGGAATGAGAAACGGCGAATCCGGCGTGATGATAAAAAATTCAGGGGAGGGTAGAGACGCTTTTTTAAAACATTCGCGCATTCTGGATTTATCTGACGCGTTTAACGCGGCTTCGTACGGGATGCCCGGTAAACCCAGTTTTTCCGCGACCCACGCTACGCTGGCGGAAAAATCCGTACCTGCTGTCATTATTCCCAAACGGTTTGTTGCACTTTGCACCTTACGCGCAAATGTTTCGATCCCTTCTTTGTCTTTAAGATCGATTTGTTCAAATCTGTCAGCTAACGAAATACACGGCGCGGAAGAACTGCCGTCAAGTACGATGGTGTAATAACCTAATTCCTTTGCGATATTTATGGCAGGTCCCTGCATGACTCCCGCGCCAAGGATGATTATGCTTTCTTTCATGTTTACTCCTGAATTCAATTGAGCTTTCACAAAACTTTTTTTTGGAAAAGCTCAATTATTTAATTTTTATTCACTGCGTATACTTCGAAAGTATCTCCAAGTTTAAAAAGTTTGCTTATAACAAGTTGTATCATGTAAATTGGATTTGTTTTATTTTTTGCCGATTTTCCCAGCACAGGAAATCTTTCCGGATGATGACCTGAGACAACTGTTTTTTTTACTTTAAATCCCGCAAGTGACAGCGCTTTTTTTATCATTTTCGGCGACCATACCGTGAAGTGATCGGCTGGGCTGTTTGATAAAAATTTACCAAGGTTTGATTTCCCCGAGATGCCGGAAAATGAAGGCGTTGAAAAGGCAAATATGCCGTTTGGTTTTAAAAGTTTTTTTATTTCTGTCAGTACCGTGACGCAATCTTTAAAGTGTTCGATTACATACCACATTGTTATTACTTCGAATGGAGCAGGGAGCGTGGAATTTGGAATGGGAAAAAAACCGCGGACTGCCGTTATATGTAACTTTTGATTTACATAATCCACAGCGTCTTGCGCGGGATCAATTCCCGCCGGAGAGAAGCCTTCTTCTTTTGCAGCCGCTAAAAATGGACCATAAGCGCAGCCTATGTCAAGGAGAGAAGGAAGCTCGCAATTTTTATTCTGTTCTCCCTGCGTTTTGTAAACTGAAGGTTTGCCCTTTATGCGGGATAAAATTTGCGAAATAATTTTTAAACGGTTCTTCCCTGCTTTTTTTATATTCTCAAAATCTTCAAGGTAAGTTTTACCGTACTGGTTTTTGTATGATTCAAAAAAATATTCTTTTTCATATTCAACCGGAGCGGGATTGATTCTGTCCATGTAAATTACGCCGCATTCCGGGCAGCGTTTGTAAGTGCGATCATTAAAACGGGCTGTGCTTTTCTTTGGCGTATTACCGCGGCAAACAGGACAATTTTTATTGACAACAGGCGAAAAACCGCTGATTAATCCGGCAAGAGATTTGTTATTTAAGCGCGGCTCAAACAAGCCTGCTGTTGGATGTTTTTTTCTTTCTTTGTTAGAATTTAAGTAATACTGTTTTTTTATATTTTTTATTGAAAATGATTTAAATCCTGCGGCTTTAGCCAGTTTTCTATGGTATTTTGTGGGATGAGCGAGCAAAACATTGGTTCCTGCAAACAACGCTTCGTAAGCTGTTAATCCATAGTGTGTGATTATTAATTCATATTCGCAAAGATGTTCCGAAAGATTTGGAATTGCGTCTAACGCTTTTATGGAATCAGGAATTTGGAGTGAAGAATCAGGAGTGTTAAGAGCGCCTTTTATCAGTGTTATGTCAAATTGATTATTATTTTTCATTTTTAGAAGCTTACTTATTGTTTTTACGCCAAGACCAGCCGTATCTTCATGTCCAAATGCAATCAAAATTTTTATTGACTGGTTAACATCAATTGTTTTAACTTCATTCTCGTTAATACGCCCTGTTTGCTGCTCTCCATTTTTATCCGTTCGTATTGATTCGTTTGCGAACCGGAACTTAGAGTCCTCGGTAAAATTTTTTAACAATAATGACGGCGAAGCGATATTCGCCGCTGGTTTTCCAAGTTTTTCCGGCACAAGAATATCAATCAAAAAATCAAAGTTATCTCTGCATTTACCGCCTTCATCGATCCCGATAACCGGAGCGATTTTTTTCCATCGTAAAAGCTCTTCTGCAGATGTTTGAAAGCTGTCTAAAATAATTAATTCAAATGGTTCATTCCTTATTCCTGCCTCATTATTAATACACCATTCAATATTAAATTTCATGGATTGAAGAAGAGCCGCGGTTTTTTCAGTTTGAGAAGAAAGAAAAAGAAACGCGCTGCGGTTCGCGGCGCGCAAATCTTTTACCAGATTAACACAGCGCGTCAGGTGTCCTCCGCCTCGTCCGGGCTCTGCGGCAGGAACTATCAATATCATTTAATTTCCTCCGCCTTTGCAGGCGAAAATTCTGTTATACGCATTAATAATTGCGCTTCCGTTATAACGGAGAGGTTCATCCTTTAACGCGGAGTACAATTCCACAGCGCGATCATAATCTTCCTGAGTGTCGACCGTTACGCGTATTTCAGGATGATTCCACAGAGAGGGAGCGGAAGGCCGGTGCAGTTTAAAGATTTCAGGATGATTGTATAAATATGGGCAGACATGTTCGCGTTCGGATGGAAGAGACGCTTCGTTTGAGGCGCGGAGAAGAGCCGATGCCGCTGCTGATTCAACTCCGGCACCGTATGGAAGGTTAAGGAAACCCGCGTAATCGGAATTAAGAGAGGCGGCTTCATTGTTGATCGCCGCAGCCGCGTCCGCAAAAACAAAAGGGTTGTCGCCGGTTGCTCTTATTACGCGGTTAATCGAAAATTTTCTGATAACCTGACAATAACGTTCTAATACATCATCCTTTGGGCCTGCGAAAATCCGAAAGCCGGCTTCATCCGCAAGCGGCGCGAAACTTGAATAAGAATCTTCTGTGCAGGCGAGGATTCCAAGACCGGCATGAACATTATTTAACGCTTCCATTACGCGAAGAATTATTGGTTTGCCGTCAAGCGGAAGAAGGGCTTTCCCCGGCAATCTTGAAGAATCAATGCGGGCCTGCAAAACAACTGCTGTCAATTTAGTCTCCTAAAGAGAATGATTCGCCTACGTTAGCTGAAACATTATTTTCATCGTGAATGACGGAACCGGAAATGGTTGATGTGTCCCAGAGGCTTGTTACTGCGTGCGCGTCGCATTTCCATCTGTATTTGTTTATTTTTACCCAGCGGCGCACTTCTTTAAATTCTTCCCACGCGGAAGAAAGGTCTTCTCCTGATTTAAACAGAAAACCCGGAAAACTGTAAAACGAAAGATGAGCGTAATCATTTTTAAAAACCGCGGCGAGATTTTTTAAATAAAAGCGTTTATAACTGTCTTTTACAGAGTAATTTTCCCGGGGAAGTTCGCCGTCATAAGATAATTTGTAGTGGAGATTTATCGCTATCTCTTCTCCCCATAAATGAGCGCGAAAACCAAAATCCATCAGCTGCCAATAAGTTTGATCCAGTGTTATGTCAAATCCGCCTGTGTGAATAAAACGCTGCCTGTCATAAATTCCGATTCCGTCATAAGGATAGAGAGTTAAGCCTCCGTCATGCAGAGGATCCATAAAACAGGTTCGTATTTTTTTCCGCCATGTTACAGGAGCTGTCAGGGTCGGCAATACTTCATAGTTTGAATTCATAATCATGGGAACGGTACACAGTCTTTTAAAACCAATTTTTTTTTCGCTGTTGTCTTCGTTTTCCCCGGAGCTGACACTGAGCCTTTCTGCCATCCTTCTTGCGGTTCCTCCAGCTATTATTTTCATATCGCTGTGCATGACGAAGAAAAGCGGGCTTTCGATTTCTGAAGCCGCGAGATTTATCCTGCATCCTAGGTTGATTTGATTTTCAGGAAGAATAAAACGAACAAAGGGAAAACGTCCGGACAGCTCTTCGATATCATAATGAGGCGAACAGGACTCTATGGAAATGACATTATCAAAACCAGCTTTTTCCAAATCCTGAAAAATTGATCTTCGCGGAGGCCCCGGACGGTTTAATACAACGGCTGAAATTCCCGCAGAGCCGCTGCGCTCTTTTCCGCCGACAGCCGTATAAGGAATTATTTTTTCATTAAAAATTGTAGGTATAGTATTCATCGCAATCCGCGCAAATTCCGGAATAATTTTTTTTGCATTGTTCTTTATTGTACTTTTCTCCGTTATGCCAAATATCTTCCAGTGAATCATTAAAAATATTTCCGGGAATCCGCGCTTTTTCTCCTTTAAAAACAGAAAGGTCTTCCCTGCAAAGAAGCGCTGTGCCGTCAATTAAAACCGGCAAGTCCCTCATGATGTGCCAGCAGCATTGACGGATAACAGGCGATATATCGGAAGCCTGTCTTTTTTCCATGCTGCCGCAGAAATCATCATATTTTTGAATTATAATGTTTTTTTCGCCGTTAGGGGCATTTTCTTCCCAGTAACGGTAAAATTTTTCTGTATCGTCATGTGAATCCTTAACGCGGACAGCCTGCACATAACAATCTTTGGGGAACAATTGTAAAAGTTTCCTCGCACAGTCCTGGGCTTCGGCAAATCCGGCTCCGCGCAGTTGCGCATAACGCTGCGCGTCAGATGTATCCAATGACACAATCCAGGAAAGCGGCGATAAAGCGTTTTTCCCCTGTTTTATTTTTTGCGCTGACTGCAAAGCGGATTCAAGTTCCTCATTTTTCCAGCCAAGTCCGGAAGTCTCTATAATTAACGCAAGTTCCGGTCGCGATAAAACCGCTTCTATTAATTTTAATTTTTCGGGGTGCAGGCTTAATTCGCCCCAGAGCGAAAGATCGATAACCGCGTCGCCTGAAAAATCAATAATCTTGTCCAGTATCGACTCAAATTTTTCCGCCTCCATAAAATCCTTGCGTCCATTTGAGTCTGTAAAAACAGGATACGGGCAGATAACGCACTTTTGCGGACAGCCTCCGTAAACCTGAATGGGATAAAAACTTGGCAGAGTGCGCAGTATCTCCGGCTGATTTTCGATAATGCGTTCAACATCTGCGGCGGAAGGTATATTGCCGCCTGCGGCGGATAGAAAATTTTTTAACAGTAAAATATTCCGTTTTGAGTCTGCGCAAAAATTAATTCTGTGGCAGCGAAGATCAACGCTTGATATTTCTGCTTCTATATCAAACGCGTTTATGTCTTTTTGAATGACCGAAAAAAGCATATCTCTTTGCGCAGGTTCATCTTCAGTTAAGATATTGGCAAGGATGCCTGCAGTTCCGGGGGAGAGTATCTCAGGGGCAAGACCGTAAGGCCATCCGTCAGCATAGGAATATTCCGCCGCATAACGAATATGTCTTTCCGCAAGAGCGCCAGCCAGAGCCGGATCAAGAAAAGGGCAGTCCGCGAAGACAAAATAAATGCAATCAAAATCTGATTGTAATTGCGAAATTTTTTCAAGAATGGTTTTTTTGCTCCAGTTATCATTTTTTTCGATCTGAATTCCGGTTAAAAAAGTAAAATCGCCGTCCGCCGGAGCTAAAAGAACTGTTTTTCCAAGACCTGCGAATTTGGAAGCCTGTTCAAAAGCAAGCTGAATCGCGTTCTTCCCGTCATAAACAGGTTCAAAAGCCTGTTTTGTCAGACTGCCCGCATATAAAATTAATAAATTATTCATACTTTCCCATTATCGGCTTTTTATTAATTCCACATTCCTAATTATTCCCAAGCAGTTTAATTCTCGCGAAAATATAGTCCAGTCTGTTGTGATTAAGAACCGCGCGGCGATACGGGTATCCGCTGATACCGTCCAGTTTGTAGCCGCCGCGGATTACGAATTTATTGCTTTTTCCTTCTGTAAACCAGTAAATCAGGGCAATCTCCTCGTGCGTCATTTCAATTGCGTTTAAACCTTTTTTTCCAAGAGTGCAGCCGGAGTTAAAAAGACAGGGAACAGGCAGTTCGTCGCCGTACAGACTCTGACGGAGTACATCGCGACGTTCTTTCCGTTTAAGTTTTCCAAGCTCCTTACGCAGGGCGGTAACTTCATTTTCTATTCGCTGACGATCTTGACCTGTAGAAGCAGGATAGTCATGGCAAAGGCGTTCAATCTCAAATTTGATAAAGTCAAAACGTCCCAATGATTCAAAGAGCGGACGATGTGTATGACCAATGATTGAAAGGCATGTGTTTTTCATGGAAAAAGCGTAGGCTTCTTTTTCGATACGGAAACGTTTGTGCGGATTGCGTGAATCTGAAATATTTTTAATGCCCATGGGTGTAAGAATATATCTGACTAATAGCTCCAGCAATCTGCTGAATCTGACATAAAAACTTGATAATTGATGACCGTGAAAAACATACGCAGGAACAGTTCCTGTCTCAATTTTAAGAGCCGTATGAATCTGATAGGGATATGACGTATTTTTATAAAAAAGCAAGCGTTCATCATGGTTGCCTATAACTTTATAAAGCCTGTTTTCGGCGGAAAACAAGTTGAATACCCTGTACAGTCTCGCCCATTTTTCCCGTATATAATCCAGTGAATACCTATGGAGTTCTTCAATATCGCCGTTTAAAACAAGAGTCCAGCCGTTTTTAAAGTAATATTCTTCGAGAATACAGGTTAGCATCTCACCGTTATGATTAAGATCGTCTCTTGAGCCTGATCCCATGTGCAGATCGCTGATTATAAGTATCTTGCCGCCTTTTGATATATCCAGCGTTGATGAAGCGGGGAAATCTTCTTCGCGAAGGCGGTCTAAAAAGATTTTATCGGGCATTGGGCCATCAAGGACTTGAACCTCGGACCAAGAGATTATGAGTCTCCTGCTCTAACCAACTGAGCTAATGGCCCCTTTTGTTTTTAAGTTAATAAGTACTCTTTAAAATGTCAAGAGCAAATAAACCAAAAAAACACCGTTTTATATCTTCCGTGTCTACTTTTATTATGAATAAATTATGTGTATAATGAGAATATGTGGTCTCCTGCCGAACCTGTAAAGAGAATTTTTTATAATTTGGGTTTTTTTGCAAAAACACTTAGGGGAGTCGGTTATTTCAGCAGGAACTCAAAAGCGTCTTTTAAAATCCTTGTCATGCAGATACTTTTTACGTTTGTTCATGCCTTGGGAATTTCTACATTTTTGGCGCTTGCAATCGGCGCGGCTGTTTATATAATCGGCACTCCATCTTTGATTATGTTAAATCAAACGCAGCTTATATATTCGCTCTTAATAATGATTATAATGCGCGAACTTGGACCTCTTTTAACAGCGTTCATTGTTATTGCGCGATCGGCGACAGCAATCGCCACGGAAATTGCCGGAATGGTAATATCACATGAGGTTGAAGCTTATATTTCTGTCGGAGTAGATCCCATTGAACATCTTGCCGTTCCAAGGTTTTTGGGCGTTACGATATCGCTTGTTCTTTTAAATATTTATTTTTCTGTTTTTGGACTTGCGGGTTCCTATATTGTTACGCTTATGTTAAGCTCTGTGCCGGTTTCCATGGAATATTATTTTTCCAATCTTTTGCAAAATTTAAGCATTTATGATTTATTGCTTTCGTTAATCAAGAGTATTGTATTTGGAGCGATTATTTCGATAATTGCAGTCATTCAGGGTTTTTCAGTTGATCGGGCAAGCACTGAAGTTCCTGTTGCCGGATTAAAGGCTGTCAGCGGCGCTTTTGGGCTTTGTATATTGGTAAATGTGCTTTTATCCGTATTATATTATATCTTATTGGCTTAATGGAAAGTATAATTAAACTAAACAACGTTACTTTCTCGGCGCAGGATAAAAAAATAATTCAGGAAATTTCCGTTGAATTTAAAACGGGAATTGCGACTGCGATTGTCGGTCCGTCAGGAGGAGGCAAGAGTACAATGCTGAAAGTTTCAGCCGGCTTGCTTCTGCCCAGTTACGGAGAGGTTTTGTACAAAGGAAAAAATGTAGCGCTAATGAGCCGCGCCGAAAATCTTGACTTCCGCCGGGAGAGCGCATTTGTTTTTCAGGATTCGGCGTTATGGGCAAATCAGGATTTAAACCAGATACTGGAACTTCCGTTAAAAATACATTTCCCGAAAATGACAGAAACTGAACGTATAAAGCGGATTAAAGAGGTGACAGATGAAGTCGGCTACAGGAAAGAATTGGATATCCGCCCTTCGCGGCTTTCGATGGGAGAGCAAAAATTAATCGGCTTTGCCCGCTCCCTTTTATGCGATCCTTTGCTTTTATACCTTGATGAATGGACAGAATCGCTTGACGAGACGCAGGCAAACAGGCTTATAAAAATAGTTCATAATAAAGTAAAAAATGGCGCTACCGTAATTTTTATATGCCACGATATGCGTATAATGAGTGAACTTGCCGATCATGTAGTTATAATTTCCAACGGCAATATTGTAATGAATGCAGCAAAGGAACAGATAGCAAATGATACTGAACTCAGTAATTATTTAAGAATGGGGATGGCTTTATGAGATTTTCTATTCGTTTTGCGGACAAGATAGTCGGCACTTTTGTTATACTTGCGATTGCGATATTGATATTTGTAGTTTTTATGATTGGAAGCAATCAGCGCTGGTTTGCCCGTGATTTACACTGCAAGACATATCTTGCATCCGCAGCAGGAATAACAAGAAATATGGCTGTACAATACAAGGGCTTTACAATCGGCCGTATTAAAAATTTCGATCTTGTAGCGGATACCGACAGGGTTGAAGTTATTTTTACCATATTCGAAGATTACACCTATTTGGCAGTAGAAGGCTCTCTGGTTGAAATTCAAAGCAGTCCCTTGCCTGTTCTAGGCACAGGATTTATTTTTCATCCCGGCAGAGGAAATGAAAAAATTGAGGAAGGAGCATATATACCGGAAATGAGCTCCCCGGAAGCGGGTATTTATTATGTAACCGGAATGGCGCAAAAGCCAGAAAGCGGATTTGATATCAATAATATTATTAATCAGGTTACAGAAGTGCTGGAATCAATTAACGCGTCATTGGCAAGTTCTGACGGATCCAATACTCCTCCTATCGGTAAAATTCTAAATGATGTTTCAAGAATCACGGGCGACATTATTCCGATTATAGATAATATCAGAAGAATAACTAATGAAGCTGTAAGTCCGGGAGGCACTGTTATGACCGTTCTTGACGGAGAGGGAGCGTTTTATTCAAGCCTAGAGGATTCGATTGTATCATTATCAGGCATCATTGATAATCTTAACAAGACAAGCGATTTTCTGCCGGCGCAGTTGCCGCAGCTCGGCGTTATAGTCGGCGATCTCAATATGGTAATAAAAGATATTCAGGATGTTGTCATAGCAATTTCAAACAATCCTCTGTTAAAGGGAGGCATACCAAGTCGCACCGAAACAGGTCCGGGGGGGGCAAGTCCCAGAAATCTGGATTTTTAAAAGCCAGGGCTGTTATTCCAAAAACTGATGTTTTATAATAGCCTCAATTAGGAGTAAAAATGAAAAAAATTAATAATCCTGACAAGATGCGGATAATACTCCTTGTCATTTTGATAATATTAACATCCTGTTCAACGGCTCCGAAAAATTCCGGAGATGTTTACAATCTGCGCAGACAGGCGGAGGCAGGGCTTAAATCGGCAAACAGTGAAGCGGCAAAAGGTAATTTTAATATAGCGCTTTCTTTGCTTACAGATTTTAAACGCAGCGCCGTTCTAACAGATGATTCATCGCTCATTATCCGTATATGCCTTGCAAGAGGAAATATCATGTTTTCTCTCGGCAGTACAGAAGAAGCCTTTATGGAATGGGATCAGGCGATTTCGGAAGCTCAAAGATTTAAAAACATCGAGCTGCTTGCGGTAAGTAGAATATTCAAGGCAAGAGGCGATTTAATGTCCAACAGGGCTTCGGCACAATCGGTTTTGGATATAATTACCCGCGAAAGCCAGGATATTAAATCATCAAGGCTTTATTCCGCGTTTGCCTGGCAGGTTAGAGGGCTTACCCTTAGTTCTCTTCGACGGTACAGTGAAGCGGAAGAAGCTATTAAAAACAGCCTAAATATACATGAAAAAGACAAATTGCTTGAAAATGCTTCGTATGATTGGTATATTATTGCATCTATACGTTCATTGGCAGGAAATACGGCAGGAGCCCTGCAGGCGTTAAATGAGTCAATAATCTTAGATCGCCGCATTGAAAATTCCTGGGGTATTGCTTCCAGCTACCGCGCAATGGGTGATGTTTACACAAAGACCGGAAGGAGCAGTGAAGCGAAGGAAGCATACGAAAGAGCAAGGGCGATTTATGTTGCCATGGGAAATGATTATGAAGTTGCAGAGATTGACAAAAAGTTATAAAGTTAACTTCCTGGGGGTAAAATGTCAAACGTTTTAATGAATACCTATCACAAGCTGCCTGTTACATTTGCGCGGGGCGAAGGCTCCTGGCTTTATGACATAAACGGTAAAAAATATCTGGATTTTGGTTCAGGAATAGCGGTCAATCTTCTTGGGCACAATTATCCGCCCCTGGTCAGGGCAGTATCGGAACAGGCTGTTAATTATTTTCATGTTTCCAATTATTATAACAGCGATGTAAGCGATGCTTTTGCTGAAAAACTTGTACAGGCGACAGAGCAGGCTGGCTTAATAAATGTGTTTCTGTGTAATTCAGGAGCTGAAGCCAACGAAGGCGCATGTAAACTTGCGCGAAAATATTCACTTTTAAAGTACGGCTACGGAAGACATACCATCGTTACACTCGACGGCAGTTTTCACGGCAGGACAATAACAACATTGGCAGCAACAGGTCAGGAAAAATTCCACAAGGATTTCGGTCCGTTTACGGAAGGATTTCTTCATATTCCAGGAGGCGATATTGCTCAGCTGGAAAAAGCCCTTGATAAAAGAACCGTTGCCGGTCTTTTGATTGAGGCAGTTCAGGGTGAAAGCGGAATTGTACCGCAGTCGCCGGAATTTATCGCAAAAGCAGCCGATCTGTGCGCAGAGAGAGATATACTTTTAATGTTTGATGAAATTCAATGCGGAGTCGGAAGAACAGGAACATTTCTCGCGCTTGAACATTATAAAGACTCAAGCGGCAATCCGTTAAAACCCGATATTGTAACTCTTGCCAAAGGTCTTGCTGGCGGAATTCCTGCGGGCGCTGTTTTGGCAGGAGCAAAGACATGCAGCGTTTTTTCACCCGGAGATCACGGCAGTACATTCGGAGGAAATCCTATCGCGGCGGCGGCAGGGCTTGTTGTTTTAAAAACAGTAACCGATCCTGAGTTCCTCGCAGAAAATGTCCGCAAGGGCGAAAAATTAATGAATGCTCTAAAGACTCATTCAAAAATAAAGGAAGTGCGCGGCAGGGGATTGATGATTGGTTTTGATATTGATTCCGGCGCGTGGATGCTGGTTAAAGCTGGAATCGCAAAAGCGGATTTTACAAACAATCAAAGCGGACTTCTTTTAATATCCGCCGGTTCGAATACATTAAGGATTATGCCGCCATACATTATAAACGACAGCGAAATTGATCAGGGTATTGAAATACTAAATGAGCTTCTGGACGCAAGTTAGCTGCTAATTTTCTGTAAGATAATCTATTTTACCTTCTCCGAGCGCTTTTAATATCCGCCTCTTTAAATCGCCTCCAGCATCTTTAGACGCGTTATCTTTTGTAAAACCTGCAATCTTTTTTCGCATATCGCGTCTCTTTGAATTTTGCCCGTAAGGGCAGGTGCATGCGTTTTTTAAAATATTCTGATCCGCGGCGCAGGAGATAATCTGTTTCTCTTCGAGCAAGGCAAGAGGGCGGATCAGGCTTACAGGATATTTTCTGTATTTTAATAAAACCGGCATTGCCAGTAATGTTCCTTTAGAGCACAGATTCATAAAAAAAGTTTCTATGATATCGTCAAGATGATGTCCAAGCGCGATTTTGTTAAAATTATTTTCCAGCGCAAATTTTAAAAGTTCTGTCCGCCGCTGGGTGGAACACCAGTAGCAGTTCATTTTTTCTCCGTCCTTTAATCTGCCGATAACTGGAACAAATAAATCGGTAAAAGGAATACCCCATTCTTCCAGCTTTTGGCATAATAAAGATTTTTTGCAGCAGGCGCAAAAATCAGTGCTTATNTGCAAACCGGCTAATTCATAATTTATTTTAAGCGCAGGTCTTACCGCGGAAAGCGCCCATGCAAGAACGCTTGAATCNTTTCCGCCTGATACTGCAATTAGAATCCGGTCGCCTTCATTAACAAGAGAACGTTCCATGATAGTTTTAACAACAAGTTTCTTTACAATTTCGCCGGCATTTGTCTTCCTGAAAAATCTGCTCATTCCAAATTCCTCACGCTTAATTCCTCATTCAAAACATTATTAATTACAAGACTTGCCAGCATTAAACCTGCGGTTGCGGTTACTGTTACAATACTGCCGTTCGCTTTTTTTTGCCCAGTATGGGAAGGCGCTTCGGCGCATGAATTTTTTAAATTGCCCATTGCCGGTTCGCTGCTGTAAACGACGGTAAAATCTCCTGTAAAGCCGCGTTTGCGTAAACCCTGGCGTACAAGACGCGCGAGAGGACATACGTCAGTTTTCCATATTGAAGCGGTTTTTATTTTTGACGGATCAATTTTTAGCGCCATTCCCATTGATGAAAAAAGAGTAACATTCACATTGCGGGTTTTTTCAATTAAATCAAGTTTATGATTTATGGTGTCTATGGCGTCTATAACAAAATCCGCTTTTTCAATTTTGAATTCATTTGCATTCTCAAGACAAAAAAGCTCATCCCGCGCAGTAATATCACATTCAGGATTAATTTCCAGCAAACGTTTTTTCAGGGCAGAAGCCTTGGGATGTCCCAAAGTAAGAGAGGTCGCCTCGACCTGTCTGTTAATGTTTGAAGCGCAAATTACATCGTTGTCTATGATACCTATTTTTCCAATCCCCGAACGAACAAGAGCCTCAGCTGCCCAGCTTCCAACGCCGCCTGCGCCGAATATTAAAACGCTGGTTTTTTTCAGTTTTTCCAGTGCTTCAACGCCGGTTAATAAAGACAGTCTTTCAAAAGGAGAATTAGAAATGCTCTGCAGGGTATCAGGAATTTTATGATTGTCCTTAATTAAATTTCCAGTTTCTAATTCCTTGTTCCTGAATTTTAAAAATCTTTCTTCTTCCGAGAAAACGCAGCCGCAGTATTTTTGCATAAAAAATCCTTTGGCGCGGGCTTTAGCTTGCCCTTCGCGGAAGAGCGGGCGAAAATCTCTGTATAAAAATTCGACTCCGTATTTTAAACCCATTTCTTCGCAGGTGCGTTTTATTGCCTCATGATCCTGATACGGACTGATTAATAAAGTTGTTGTGTAATATCTGTATCCTTCCTGAACAGCGAATGAAGCGGCTTTTTCAAGACGCATGGTATAACATTGTCCGCATCTTTCTTTTTTTTCGGGAGAAATTGTTTTTATAAATGATCCTAATCCGTATTCATCATCAATTGCAAATTTGATATTTTCGCCTTTTGCATAATTAATTAAACAATCGCGGCGGGATTTATATTCGGTAAACAGATGTATGTTCGGGTTATACCAAAAAATATGCGGCTCAATATTTTCATTGCGAAGTGAATCAACACAAGCAACAGAACAGGGAGCGCAGCAAGAGTGGAGGAGTAGGTTTTTATTCATTAGTTTATTTTACAGCATACTTACAGGATCGACATCTATCTCCAGATAAACTTTGCTGTCCCTGCTTTTTTCGTATTCTGCGATAACTTCCTTTGCAAGCGCGTGTATTGAACCCATTGACGGACTTCTAAGAATTAACTGCCGCCTGAAATTACTATTGATCATGCCGATAGGACATTCCGCAGGACCGAGCATATCAGCGTCATTGGGAATTAATTTATGAGTTATTAACGCAAGACGTTTTATTGCCGCAGCTGCCCGCTTTTCATCTTTTGCACGGACGGTAAAGCGTATCAATCTTGAATACGGAGGAAAGCAAAGCGCTTTTCGCTGTTTCAATTCTGCGTTGAAAAAACCTGTCACATCCAGAGCGCACGACCGTGTGATTACAGGATCGTCCATTCGAAGAGTTTGAACAATAACTTTGCTGTCCGGAAAGTACCTGCCGGCGCGTCCTGCGACCTGCACAATTAATGAAAAAGTTCTTTCCGCCGCGCGGAAGTCCGGCAGGTGAAGACCTGTGTCGGCGAAAACTACGCCGACCAGCCGCACGCCGGGGAAGTTTAAACCTTTGGCAACCATCTGCGTTCCAAGAAGAATATCAATTACTCCTGTTTTAAAAAGCGATAATGTTTCTTCCAAATTTCCGGCAGCTTCCATGTTATCTGACAATACTTTTCCAGTTTTATTACCGCTTTTTTTAGATGCAGTGTCCGCGTCCACCCTGCGTATGCGAAGATCCGGAAAAGTGCGTCTTACTTCGTCTTCGATCATTTCCGTGCCGAAACCGCGGTAACCTGCTTCCAGACAGCCGCACTTCGGACAGACTGAAGGCGGCGCTTCCGTGTAGCCGCAGTAATGGCAAATGCACCTGCCTCGGCTTTTATGCCATGTAAGCGATACAGAGCAGCGTTTGCAGGTTAGCTCCCATCCGCACTCCGGGCATTGATAAAAATGCGCAAAGCCCCTGCGGTTCATAAATAAAATTGTCTGCTTTCCCATTTGCGCTGTTATGCGAATTTCTTCTTTTAGTTCTTTTGTTAAACAGCCTTCGGTTTTTACAAGACTGACCGGTTTAATTTCCGGCATTCCTCCGCCGGAAAGACGGCGTGAAAGATCGAGGCGTTTTATTGTACCATCCTGCATTAATTTCCAGGCTTCGGCGGAAGGAGTCGCTGATCCCATAACAAGACGCGCTCCTTCGCCGCCCGTTTCTTTAGATGCGCCCGCTTCTTTGGATGTACATCTGCGAAGCGCAATTTGACGCGCATGGTAACGCGGCGTATTGCCTGATTTATAAGAGCCGTCGTGTTCTTCATCAATTATGATAAGACCAAGATTTTTCACAGGAGCAAATACCGCGCTTCTGGGTCCTACGACAATCTGCGCTTCTCCGCGGCGGATTCTGTTCCATTCCGCAAGGCGCCGCGATGGGCTTAAACCTGAATGTAAAGCCGCCGCCTGAGAGCCGAAGCGGCTGTTCACTGTTTGTAAAGTTTGATGAGTAAGAGATATTTCGGGCACAAGATAGATAACCGATTTTCCTTCGTCCAACATAAATTGCGCCGCTCTTAAAAATACTTCTGTTTTTCCAGAGCCTGTAATTCCGTAAAGGTAAAACATTTGAGGGAAAGAGGAATTGGGTGATGGATTTGAAGAGGCGGATGTAATTTCGCGTAACGCCGCAGCTTGCTCGTCTGAAATTGAGAGAGTTTGCTGCTGTTCTTCGTCTGTATCGGGGAGAGCGGGAACAATGCTCTTTCTGCCTGACGGCAACATCGCGCTTAAGGCTTGTCCTGTGCTGCATAGATAATAATTCGCCATCCATCCGGCGATTTCAATGTCTTTAATGTCGAATAACGGCTCCGGGTCAACAATGCGGCGGATTTTTTTTACTGCTTCGTGTTTTACTCCGTCAGGCAGGTTGTCTCTCTCTGCGATGATGTATCCGAGACAGTCTCTTCTGCCGAAGGGAACCATTACCCGTTTTCCTATAGCGGCTTCGCATTTATCATCAATTTGATATGAAAAACTCTGCTCGGCTGGAATATCAAAAACTAAATCGTAATAGGCTGCCAATCAAATTACTCCAAATTATCAATTCGTGATTTTAATAATTTTAAATCTTCCCACGCAGGACGTTTGTAACTTTCGTCGCGTAACAGCGCGGAAGGATGATATGTGCAAATAAGCGGAATAACAGTATCACCTGCTGAAAAATCAAAAAACTTTCCGCGCAGTTTGCCGATAGACTCGGATGATTTTAAAAGCGTTTGAGCCGCAATTCTTCCTGCTGCAAGAATAAATTTTGGTTTTAACAGCAGAATCTGCCTTTCTAGAAAATGAGCGCAGGCTGATGTTTCTTCTGGGCGCGGATCGCGGTTATTGGGCGGTCGGCATTTTACTACATTGGCGATAAAACAATTTGTGTTACGCGAGAGATCGATAGAGGAGAGCATCTTGTCCAAAAGCTGTCCGGCTCTGCCTACAAATGGCCGTCCCTGTACGTCTTCTTCAGCGCCAGGTCCCTCGCCAATTACCATAACAACCGGCTGCACAGCGCCTTCACCGGGAACCGCGTTAATCCTTCCGCCGCCAAGAAGGCAGTTTTTACATGCCTTGACTTCACTGGCTATTTGCTCAACTGTATCTGCGGATTTATTCAACTTCTGCGGTTCTTCGTTTTTTACGGGCAATTCATCCGAAAAATTGTAGTTTCTATCTTCAGATTTATACCCGGAACCAAGAAAATCTCCGGCTAAATCGAGAAAAGAGGCGACTTTTTGCTTATCATCAACAGTCATACTACTATTTAGCCTTAAGAACATGAAAAAAACAATACTTTACAAACACTAAAACCGTGAAATTTCATGTTTCTGGTATGCCAATCTTATCAATTAAAAAAAATAAAAAAA
>JGI24695J34938_10000638_pt1 | contig 33425 bp, 20 predicted proteins | sample TergutCo191P3_FD_34938 | JGI IMG/M metagenome (IMG submission 34938)
GCCGTCACCGGTGAATAGGGAATGGGGAGTAGGGAGTGGGGAGTGGGGAACTAAATGTGTAGTGACTTTCTCAGAGCGGTTAGGAGACGTCCCACTTTCTGNAATTGCATTTGCAGCTTCTCTGATGTTTCCTTTGTCAACATTTTGAGNCGTTCGGCTATCAATAGATGCGTNTCCAGTTCCTTTATTGAACCGTTCGCTATCGAAAGAAACCGNAGATATTCCTTCCGGCTTTTTCTCCCNTTGCCCTCCGCAATGTTGGCAGGAATCGATACAGCAGCTCTCCTGATTTGACTGGTTAGTCCGTACATTTCCTCTTTCGGAAAATTTTTCGTTTCCAGATAAACCATCTCGACAAGATTCATCGCCTCCTGCCAAACTATTAAATCCTTGAAAGTTTCTATCATTATTGCTCTCCTCTCCGACTCCCGACTCCCGACTCCCAACTCCCCTTTCTTTAGAGACTACCTCAACTATAGGTAAGTTAAACGCTAATGCAAACTCAAAATCCCTCTCATCATGTGCGGGAACTGCCATAATGGCGCCTGTGCCGTAAGAAATTAAAACATAATCCGCTATCCAGATTGGAATCTTTTGATCGTTGACAAGGTTAACCGCGTAGGCGCCGCAGAAAACGCCGGTTTTTTCCTTGGCAAGATCGGTGCGTTCAAGATCGCTCTTGCGCGCGGCTTTTTCGATGTATGCGGTTACTGCTTGTTTTTGTTCCGCGGTTGTAAGTTTTTCAACTAACGGATGTTCGGGAGAGAGTACCATGTATGTCGCGCCGAAAAGAGTGTCGGGGCGCGTTGTGTAGATTTCCAATGAGTCAGAGTGACCGTCTATCCTGAAGGTAACATTCGCGCCTTCGCTGCGGCCAATCCAGTTGCGCTGCATAAGTTTTACAGGTTCAGGCCAGTCAAGAGTATCAAGATCAGCTAACAGGCGTTCAGCGAAAGAAGTGATTTTTAGTATCCATTGGCGTATACGTTTGCGCGTAACTTTCTCGCCGCAGCGTTCGCATAAGCCGTCCTTCACCTCTTCATTGGCAAGGCCGGTTTTGCAGGACGGGCACCAGTTGATAGGGCTTTCAGCTTCGTAGGCAAGACCCTTTTCAAAAAGTTTTAAAAATATCCACTGCGTCCAGCGGTAGTAATCTTCGGTTGATGTATCAACCTCACGATCCCAATCGTAAGAAAAACCCAAAGCCTTTAGCTGATAACGAAAACGCTCAATATTGGACGCAGTAGTAACAGCGGGATGTGTACCGGTTTTTATCGCGTAATTTTCAGCGGGAAGACCGAAAGCGTCAAAGCCCATGGGGTGCAGCACATTGTAACTGTTCATGCGAAGGTAGCGGCAGTAAATGTCTGTAGCCGTATAACCTTCGGGGTGTCCCAGATGTATCCCCTGCGATGACGGATACGGAAACATATCAAGCACATATTTGCGTTTGTCTTTGGGAACTGTTGGATCTTCAGTTGTTTTAAAAGTTTTGTTATCACTCCAAAACTTTTGCCATTTAGGTTCGATTGTATCAAAAGGGTATTTTGCCATAATAGTGAATTATATGGGATTCAGCGATAAATGAAAATAGAGCTTTTCATTAATTAAATCAGTTGTGTTTACATTACTGACATAAAACGGCTTTTGCGTGAGGTATTTCTCTGCCTTGACAGCTATCCTGTCTCCAGTTAAAATGTAGTCTCTTCATCAGCGGCCGTCGTATAACGGCATTACCCGAGCTTCCCAAGCTCGTGACGCGGGTTCGACTCCCGTCGGCCGCTTAAAGTAAAATATATTATCTAAAAATCACTTAGAAGCAAGTAAATTTTTCCATTGCCTGTAATGTCGGGAGTCGAACCGGAGTTTTTATACGGTCTGCGATACATAAGTTAGAGTTCTGTAAGAGCCTCTTGAACCTGAACCGAGTGTTATATAGATAGATGAATACGAATAAAAACTTCAGTTATTTTTCGCTGTTACCAGTCTGAAGAAAACCGCAGCGCGGTTTTCTTCCAGGTTAGTGAGGGAACCAACCGGGTTCCATCACTAACCTATTGATCCAGGGCCGAATCGAACGGCCGACCTGCCGCTTAGGAGGCGGCCGCTCTATCCCCTGAGCTACTGGACCTAATGCCAAGATTATCATTCATATAGGGTAATGTCAACTTTGCGTTTATTTAAGTGTCTTGTTATTTGATGGAATGAAATCTCATATTGCTATTTTGAAAACCTGAAATATCTGAATAAATATTTATTTCCATGTTACAATGATGAAATGAATAAAATTGTTAGCGCAGTCGCGCTTTGCGCTGTCGGCGCTGAAAAAATTGTATCAAATGAATTGCGGAAACTTGATCTGAAAGTTGATGAATCTCTTTACGGGAGAGTACGGTTCAAAGCTGATATTAAGGGACTGTATCAGACATTGATTGGACTGCGGGCCGCTGATCGCATACTGCTGGAAATTGGTTTTTTTAAAGCTGTTGATTTTGACGAGCTGTTTGAGGGAACGGGCGCTGCTGCCTGGGAACTGCTTGTTCCTAAAAACATGGGATTGAAAGTTGTAAAAGTGCGTACAAACCGTTCTCAGTTGAAAGCGGAAACAAGCATTCAATCTGTAGTTCACAAAGCTGCCGCGCAAAGGCTTTGCGGAAAATATAAAATGAACCGGCTCCCCGAAGACGGCAAGGCCGCGGAAGTGCGTGTGTATATCGAAAAAGACATGGTTTCGCTGCTTGTGGATTTATGCGGTGAGCCTTTATTTAAAAGAGGCTATCGCTCTGAAGGCGGAGTAGCGCCGCTGCGTGAGACGACAGCCGCTTCCATATTGCTGTTGTCCGGCTGGAAGCGCAAGTTTCCGCTTTATGATCCTTTCTGCGGTTCCGGAACCATAATAATTGAAGCTGCCATGTATGCGTGGGATATGGCTCCAGGTCTTGGCAGATCTTTTGCAATAGAGAACTTTCTCATTGCTGATAATAAAACAGAACAGACAGTCCGCGAAGAATGCCGCGGCAGGATTGATTTTTCCCGCCTGGTGCGAATCGCAGGCAGCGATGAAGATACCCGATCCGTATCCATTGCTTCATCCAACATTGCGCGGCTGTACGATATCGCCGAAGGAAAAACGCCTCAGCGCGGTATTCGTCTTTCAGACATTAAAACTCATGGAATCAATGTGAAAGCTCAGCCCATGTCAAAAGCTTCATCGCCATTTCCTGCTTCTGAATCTTCGGCATTAAACTCTAAACCTTCAGATCCTTCTGGGTTTATCATTACCAATCCGCCCTACGGCAAGAGGCTTGGAGATCAATCTATAGCGGAACAGACCTACAGTGAAATGGCGAATTTAAAGGAGCGTTTTCCCGGCTGGAAGCTCGCGCTGATAACTGATCACAGCGGTTTTGAAAGTTTTTTCGGCAGAAAAGCGGACTGCTGCCGTGAGATTAGCAATGGCGCAATTCCTTCCTATTTTTATGAATATGCATTACTATTATAATAATAGTGTTTATTCGCATGAGACGGCAGATTTTTAATGGCATAAGGAGATAAAATGGCTATTGTAGTTGAACATGACAAGCGGCGGAAGAAAATCCTTGATAAAGCTCTGACTGTTTTCATGGACGATGGCTTTGAGAACGCTACTTTTCAAAAAATCGCGGACAAATGCGGTATCACAAGAACCATACTGTACCTTTACTTTAAAAATAAAAGAGAAATATTCATCTACAGTATTAAACATCTGCTTATGAATGTTGAGGAAAACATAAATACTATCCGTGCCGATGATTCACTTAACAGCATAGAAAAAATTTCCAAAGTAATTCACAATATTTTCACGCTTTTGGAGCAGAACCGGCAGCTTCTTTGTGTGGTTATAGATTATCTTTTTCATCTGTCAATATCCAAAAACGATGTTAGCCCGGAATTACGCGTGCGCCGGAGAACCGTAAGGCTGCGGCACATTCTATCCTCGATGGTTATTGAAGGCGTTAAAGCCGGTGAGATCAAAAAAGTCAGCGTTAAAAAGGCGGATGATTATCTTTACAGTTTCATTGAATCTGCCATTTTCCAGTTGGCAATCCTGAAACGCAAAAATCTGGACGAATTAAGGGAAACGGCCATCTTTGCCGTAAAACAAATTACGGTGTAGGTTTAATTTCCTGTTAATTTAAATTTTCGCGAAGGTTTATTTAGCGTAAAAAATGGCGTAGTTTTTCCATTACGATTTCAAAATCAAGCGGTTTCCCGATATGATCATCCATACCCGCGTTTTTACAGTTTTCTATGTCTTCCAAAAAAACATTGGCTGTCATTGCGACAATCGGGATGCGTCTGTGCTTCAGGGGCAGATCCGCTTCTATATTGCGTATATGCCTTGTCGCCTGATAACCGTCCATTTCCGGCATTTGCACATCCATGAAAATCATCTCGTATTTGTCAGGATTATTTTTAAACATTTGTACGGCCTGCACTCCGTTTTCTGCGCAGTCTATTTTTAATTTTGTCGGTTCAAGCAGAGTCAGAACAATTTCGCGGTTTATTTCCACATCTTCCGCCAGCAGAATCCGGCGTCCCGTGAATATATCATCATTTTCCACCGTATCTTCTATTTCGCTTCTTTCGGTTCCCAGACACTCGATGATAATATCCTTTATAACAGACGGAAATAAAGGTTTGGATAAATATTTATTAACGCCTGCGTTTTGCGTCCCGTCTTTTATCACGCCCCACTCGTTAGCTGAAATCATAACGACTATCGCTTTCTCGGGGTTGATTACCTTTCCCTTTATGGCGTTCGTTAAAGCGATGCCGTCCATACCCGGCATTATCCAGTCGACAAAATAGAGATCATAACCGCCGTTCTTCTCTATAAGCTCAAGCGCCTTTTCGCCGCAGATTGCGGTGTCGCAGTTTATATTGAATCTTTTTGCAACATCACTGAAAAACGCGAGTATGTCAGAGTCATCATCAACCGCGAGTATGCGGATTATGTCCCAGTTTACAATTTTTTCCTTTAGTATGTATTTCCTTTCCTCTCCGCGCTTTACCTGAATTGTAAAGGCGAAAGTTGAGCCTTTGCCGGGTTCCGACTCAATCCAGATTTTTCCGCCCATCATTTCTACTATGCTCTTGGATATTGAAAGTCCCAGACCTGTGCCGCCGTATTTCCGCACCGTGCTGGTTTCCGCCTGCTGAAACGATTTAAACAGGCGTTTTTGCTGTTCGGCGCTGATGCCAATCCCGGAATCAATTATTGATATTTGTATGGTGCACATTTCGTTTTCTTCGCCCAGAAACCTCGCGTCAAGCGTGATAGAGCCGTTTTCCGGCGTGAATTTTACAGCGTTACTGAACAGATTTGTTACTACCTGCGAAAGCCTCTGATCGTCACCTATCAGCACGACCGGAATATCCTTGTCAATATGAAGCCTTAACTTCTGGCGTTTTTCCTCAATACGGAAATTGATAACATTAACCACACGCTGAAGCATTTTTTCAAAATTAAAATCCGCAGGCGCAAGATCAAATTTATTCGCCTCAATTTTGGACATATCCAGAATATCATTAATTACGCCTAACAGATGTATTGACGCGTCTTCAATTTTATTTAACGCGTGATTTTTTCTTTCCATGTCTGTGGAATGTTTCGCTATGGCTGTCATGTTAATAATCGCGTTCATCGGCGTCCGTATTTCATGGCTCATGTTGGACAGGAACTCGCTCTTTGCCTTGCTCGCTTCTGTAAGCTGCTTAACGGCGTCTTTCAGTTTTGAATTGTAGATATCCATCATGATCGCGCCTGCTATTGTGCTTGCGGTCATAACAATAAAATTCTTTTCGCTGCTCGACCATTTGCGCGGTGCGTCGTACTGTTCCGTAGCCAGCATTCCCCACAAACTGCCTTCAACATAAAGAGGCGCGCATATAAAAGCGTGAACATTATCAGCTAACAATTCCTGGAAAACTTCTATCTTGCTTGTGGACGTGTCCGCGCTTGAAAGAATTGGCATGGTCGCGCAGTCGTATAACCGTTCCGGAAAACTCGCCTTTATTAATTCCCTCATGTTTATTTTTGTTCTTTTTGGCTGCTGACAGTCCGCAGACCAATGATAAGCCAACTCGGCGTCTCCGCTCTGATAATCAAGGCTGAAAATTAAGACTCTGGATACTTTATGGTAACGTCCCAGTCTCGCAATGGCTTCGTAAATTAACATTTTTATTTCACCGGAAGAAATAAAACTCCTGGAAATTTCAGATATTAGTTCCTGCTGTTCAAGGCGGGTTTGAAGCTGTTCGCTCTGTTTTATAAATTTTTCATTTATTTTTTTTATGTTAAGCAGATCGTATTGATAGCCAAGTATAATATATTTCCCGTTGAATAATGCGCGCGTTAAGGTAATTTCAAACGGTATTATATCTCCTGAGTTTGTGCGGTACTGCCACTCGCTTACCTGTTTGTTTCCATCCAGCGCTTTTTGGAGAATCTCAATGCCTTTATCTTTGGATACTGATCCGTCAGGCTGATAATACGGGGAAAAATCAAAAAAGTGTTCAATGTAATAATCCTTGGTTGTCCCGAGTGTATCCAGAATTACATTATTGCAGTCTATTATGCGCAGATTTTCGTCAAAAATTGTAAAACCTATCGGTGTGGCTTCAAGCGTGGCGCGGTTAAATTCATTCGCTGTCGCTATACCGCGCTCCATTTCATAGCGTATAACAGTATTGGCGCATAAAAACGCCGCTGAACGCATCAGTTCGGTTGAGTCATCCTCAAAGAAACGTTCACTGCGGCGGTCTTCAAAAAGCACAAACCCCCAAATTGTTTTGTTAATGAACACCGGTGAGATAAATGCGGACACTATTTTAAATGATTTTAATAATTCCGCTTCCGGCAGCAGTCTTACAGGACTGTTAATTGATTCGCCCCTTGCGAAAAGTTCTTCCCAGCGGGGTGCGAATTTGGAATAGGCAAGATCAGCCAGTCCTTGAGTCGGATCCGTGGTTCCGCCCGATTCCCTGTCCCAGCGGTAAATCTGCGACGCGTATAAACCATCGTCGTTTTTTGTATTGCGCCAGACGGATACCCTGTCCAGATTCGCCGCGTCTGTAATAAGCCCTACGCCCGAGTTCATCATGTCTTCGAATATTTTTTCGCTGTATGAAAGAAATGTAACGGCGATTTTATTCAGCATATTCGCCATTCTTTCGCGGCGTTTAAGCGAATTTATGGCGCCGGCTGCGTTTTGGGTTTTTTCCGCTCTGATGACGGCGTTTGCGCACAGGAGGGCGGTTGAATACAGTAAATCCATGCAGCCTTCATCAAAGTATGCGTCATTAACATGATCCTGAAGAGACACAGCGCCCCATAACTCGCCATGGGAAAAAACAGGCACAATCAATATCGACTTAACATTAAACTGACGCAGGAAAGACAGCTCGTCCTCTGTCATTTCGCTTTCACGGGTTCTTATACATTTTCCATTTAATAAAGTTGAAATCCAGTATTCTATTACCGGTATTTTTGGCAAAATCCGCAGTTCTTCGTCAAGGGAGAGCATACTGTTCGATTGTTTGTCCCAGAGGTATATCTGTCCGAAGCGAATTTCCCCGTCAATTATCATTCTGCGGTAAAAAACAACGCGATCCAGACTTACAGCTTCCGTAATATGGTGCAAACCGTTGTTCATTACATCATTAAAATCTGTTTCACTGTGAGAAGTAAAAATTTTTATGGCTTTATTTATTGCATTTACAATGGAGTCGCGGCGTTCGGATATTTCCAAATTTTCATTTTTTTTCATTATATCATTTTCCAGTGCCCGGTATGAAACCGCTCTTTTTGCAATTATACCATGAAAGTCAGCCTAATTGAAAGCATTTTCATTGACATATAAAAGAATCTGTCAAATTAAGCGGATAATCCCTATGCCCGCTGAAACTTTCGTGAAAACTGCTTGAATTTATTTTCTTTAAACAGAATACTATTCTTTGATAACAAATTTATTTTAACCAGGAGAGAGAAATGAAAGCTACAATCATTGGAATTGTGATTATCGCTGCCGCTGTTTTCGCTATTTTACCCGGCACAATCGGACTGAACTGGGGAAGTGATGTCCTGGCCTTTTTACGCGGCGGTGTGCCGGTTATAGCGATTCTAATAGGTATTATCGCAGTCTTTATCGGTATCGCCGATATGAAAGACCGCGCAGAAGCAAAGAAAGAGGACGCAGAGAAGAATACGACACAGTCGTGAAGATAAAAAAATTCAGAATGGCGTGGCATTAAATAGTAACTTCCAGGCGGGATAGACGCGGGAAAAACACGTTGAAACTATATTTCTATTTTGCTACCATGTTTCCCTGATGACCAGGCCGAAATACCGGAATTTACCAATAGTCGTTCTAGCAGGGCGTCCCAATGTGGGAAAGTCTACGCTCTATAACCGTCTGCTTCATAAACGCAGAGCGATAACCAGCCCGATACCGGGCGTTACACGCGATCCAATTGAGACTGAATGTTATATCGGCGGAAAACCTTTAATACTCATTGACACAGGCGGTTTCAGGCTGGCGGAACGCGGCAATATTGACAAGCTGGTAGTGGAAAAAACTCTTGAAACAATTAACAGGGCGGATATTATTGTCCTGATTCTTGAAGCAGGCGAAGTAACAAGCGAAGATGAAGAATTTATCAGCCTGCTGCGTCCATTCCATGGTAAGCTCATTGTCGCTGTTAATAAAACCGAAGGAGGCAGGCGAGAGGCTGATGCCTGGAATGTGCTTGCCTTTGGATTTGAAAAAATATTTTTGATCTCCGCCGAACACGGCGATAACATCGGCGAGCTTGAACAGGAAATCGTTAAACGGTTAACGTCTGATATTGATTCTGATGATCTTACGCCTGATATTTCCGGAACTGAAGAATCATTGTCTGTAATCCGCATCGCTCTTTTAGGTAAACCCAATACCGGTAAATCCACGCTTTCCAACCGGTTAACTTCAACTAACGCGTCAATTGTCAGCGAGATTCCCGGTACAACAAGAGATACAGTCGAAGGCTGCTTTCGCTGGAAATCACGGGATTTTATCATTCTTGATACCGCGGGCATCCGCCGTAAATCAAAAGTGACTGATAATATTGAATACTATTCGGTAAACCGCGCCATAAAAACAATTGATGAATCAGATATCGTTATTTTAATGATCGACGCCGGGGAAGGACTCTCAGAACAGGATAAAAAAATAGCGGCTCTGGCGCATGACAAGGGCAGGGGTATCATCATGGCGCTTAACAAGTGGGATGTCATGCCTAATAATAAGAATACATTTAAAGCGGCCGAAGACAGGATACGCTTTCAGTTTGGCCAAATGGAGTACGCGCCGGTTGTCCCTGTAAGCGCGAAAGACGGAACAGGAGTTGATAAATTGTTAAGTGCCACAGTTAAGATGTATGGCCAGCTTAACCTTCACATCGCGACTTCACAGTTAAATCAGGCATTGGAACGATGGCTTACAGAGCATCCGCCGCCTGTAGGTCCGCAGACGCGTTTTAAAATCAAGTACGCTGTCCAAAAGTCCGCAAATCCTGTCCATTTCATTTTTTTTACCTCTCGCGCTCAGGCGGTCAGCGACTCGTATGTTTCCTACTTACGGAATAAAATTCGCAAGGAACTTGGCTTTTCCCTAATTCCGGTTCTGGTTGATATTAAAAGTTCAAGCAAAAAAAGCTAATGCAGCTAACGGCATCAATTAACTTTATTGACTGTCACTGCGCCCGGTACTTTACCATTCTTTTGGTTTATTATACGGAGGAGTAATATTGAATGTTTCTCCGGATGGTTCTATAAGGTAAAAGCCGCTGCTTAACGCGTATTCTCTTTCATCAGCTTCAACAATTACCCCAGCGACCGCTCCCAGAAAATGACGTTTATCTCCGCGAAAATCGGCATACATACGCATTTTTTCCAGGCGTTTAATATGCTCATTTATATCGCTGATTGTAAGTTTTGTTTTTATTTCGACAAGCATGGCAGTATCGCCATTTTGCAGATAAACATCTATTTGAAAATGAATGTTGTTTTTTTTATCATTGGCTTTGTGGTTGGTACTGACTTCCTGGAAATCAAAACCCATCTCACAAAATTTTTCCTGAAGATTGGGAGCGATCATATATTCAACTACTTCGCCAAAACGATTGGTAAAATCGCCGAACCGTTTGCCAATTTCTTTCAGATGCCGGTCAGTTTCCTCTAATTGTAGGTTTGTTTTTTTCATTTGCTGATCAAATTCCATCCGGCTTTCTTTCATTTGCTGATCAAATTCCTTCCGGCTTTCTTTTATTTGTTCACGGTCTTCCATTAAAGCCGCCCATACATGCTCGAAGGTCAGCCCTCTTGGATAATCTATCTGTGTCTGCGTATTTTCCATAATTTACTCTTATATATAATATAACGCCTTTTAAATTTTTTCAAAGAAATTATAGCCGGATAAGCACTAATTTGAGTATGTCATTATAAATGAACATCCATTTCTTTGCAGGATTTCCCTTACTTTCTTTTCGTATTCTGCCATTAAACAATAACTGCCTGAGGTTCCATTTTAAATGCTGTGGTCGGGTTTAGAGTACTTGCCGGGAACAAAACTCACATATAAAATTAAATTAATGAGAGCATATATTGATATTGTTCAAAAAATTCTGGATCACGGTTCGCGAAAGACAAACCGTACCGGTATTAATACTCTCGCAATTGCCGGGGTCATGTTTGAACATGATATGGCCGAAGGTTTTCCCCTGCTAACCACAAAAAAAGTTCCTTTCAGGCTGGTAGCGTCGGAGCTGGAATTTTTTATTCGGGGTATTACAGATAAAGATTGGCTGCGGGAACAGAACAATCATATCTGGGATGAGTGGTGCAGCCCTGATACGGTTCCTTACGGTAACGACGAACAAACCAAAGCAAAAATGATGAGCGAACGCGAATTGGGTCCAATTTACGGCTGGCAGTGGCGTAATTTTGGCGCGCGGTACACAGCGTATAATATTCCTCCTGTGGGACAGGGCATTGATCAACTGCAGCAGGTAGTTCAAACTTTAAAAACAGATCCTGATAACCGGCGCATGTTAGTCAGCGCGTGGAACCCTCTGGATATTACCCGTATGGCATTGCCTCCCTGTCATTACGCTTTTCAGGTGACGGTAATTAATGGCAGACTGAATCTGCTCTGGAATCAACGTTCAGTGGATGTCGCGCTGGGGCTTCCGTTTAACATCGCAAGTTATGGGTGCTTACTGCACCTGCTGGCAAAAGAAGCAAATTTAAAAGAAGGAAGGCTCATCGGTTTTTTGGGAGATACGCACATCTATGAAAACCACATTGAGGCTATCCGTTTGCAAATTACCCGTGTTCCCAGGGCGCTGCCGCAAATAAAAACGCTGCCTTTCACATCAATTTTTAATTGGCATTTTAGCGATACGGTCATCGAAAATTACGATCCTCATCCGGCGGTAAAATTTGAAATTGCGGTTTAACAAGTGAATCTATGCAGGAAGTGATTATAATTGCTGCAATGTCACAGAACCGGGTTATCGGTAATAACAATGCCATGCCCTGGTCGCTAAAAGAGGATTTAACGCATTTTAAAAAATTAACAAATGGCTGGCCTTGTATCATGGGCAGAAAAACATGGGAATCTTTGCCTAAAAAACCTCTGCCGGGAAGGCTCAATATTATTGTTTCCAATACAATGACTGAAGCAGACTCTGTTCCTGATGATGCTCTCTGTCCACGGGGAGCGGATATAAAAATTTTTAACTCCCTCATTTCCGCCATCGGGTTTTGTTCCAGTTACCAAAAAATCTTCATCTGCGGAGGAGAAACAATTTATAAACAGGCAATGGCGGCTGCGAATAAAATTGAGCTTACCTTGATTCATAAAAATTACGAAGGAGATACATTCTTTCCTGAAATTGATCCTTCCTGCTGGATGCGGGTTAGCGCTCAGGATTTTGAAGCTTTTTCATTTATTACTTACAGTAAAATTAATTCCAAAAATACAAATTTAACCTAAGACAACTTTATCTGAATTTGTTATATTGAAGTTATCCTAATTTTGATAAGGAGCGGTTATGAATCATCCAATTCTGGTTGTGCTCGCGGCAGGCATGGGAAGTCGTTACGGCGGACTCAAGCAAATGGATAAAATCGGGAAAAACGGCGAGGTATTGCTTGATTATTCAGTGTACGATGCTGTTAAATCCGGATTTGATAAAATAGTTTTTATTATTCGTCATGATATAGAAAAAGATTTCCGAGAACTTGCGCTTGCGCGGATGGGATCAAAAGTAAAATGGGAACTGGCTTTTCAGGATCCGGACAGTTTGATCCCTCCTGACATTTTCCGTCTGGCGCAGGAAACGGGAAGGACAAAACCCTGGGGTACAGCCCACGCTCTGCTTTGCGCTGCGGATTTGCTTGATAAGCCGTTCACAGTTATCAACGCGGACGATTTTTACGGAAGGGAAGCCTTCGCGGCAATGGGCGAACACCTATGCGGCTCCGGCGCGGCAGCTCCCGCCATAGTTCCCTATCAGCTTGATAAAACGTTAAGCCCCAGGGGAACAGTCGCGCGCGGTGTCTGCGAAGTTAATAATGGTTTTCTGGTAAGTGTCGATGAATTGACCGCCATCGGGATAAAGGACGGGCTTATTTTTAATACCGCTTCCGATGGCGCTATCCGCGAGCTTCCCGCGCAGACGCCGGTATCCATGAACTTCTGGGGTTTCTCTCCGGATATCCTGCCTGAGTTTAAAAAATATTTTGATGAATATTTAAAAACTTACGCGTCTGACGCCAAAGGACAAATTAAAAGCGAATGTTTTATTCCGAAAGCTGTTGATTTTTTTATAAAGCGGAAAATCTGCGAAGTAAAGGTTCTTCCCGCGGATTCAGAATGGTTTGGCGTAACGTACAGGGAAGACCGGGAAGCCGCGATTAACAGAATTGAAGAATTAACCGCCTCGGGTGTTTATCCCGTTCCCCTCTGGTAATATCATGTGGCGCATACAGCTTCATAAAATCAGCTATGATGACAGGGAGTACCAGGCAGTCAGGGAAGTGCTCGATTCCGGCTGGCTGACAATTAGTCAGAAAACTTATGATTTTGAAGACGCTTTTTCCGCTTTTCTGGGCCATGAAACAAAGTGCCTTGCTGTTTCAAACTGCACTGCCGCTCTTTACATGGCGCTGCAGGTCTTGGGCGTTAAGGAAGGTGATGAAGTTATTACTCCGTCGCTGACATTTATCGCCGACCAGAATGTAACTCACATGATTGGCGCTGGGAATGTCCTCTCTGATATTACCTCAATGGAAGACTGGTCCATGGATCCTGATGACATTGAAGCGCGCATAACGCCGAAAACAAAAGCGGTTATGATAGTCCACTACGCCGGTTATGCCTGCGACATGGAGCGTATTGCCGATATTTGCAAAAGGCGCAATTTGTTTCTTGTCGAAGACTGCGCGCATTCTCCGGGAGCGGATTTCATGGGACAGCCTCTCGGCACATTCGGCGATGTGTCGGCTTTCAGTTTTTTTGGCAATAAAAACATAGCGGTTGGCGAAGGCGGCATGGTTGTTACGCGCAACAGCGGATTATACGCAAAGTTAAAAGGCCTGCGTTCCCACGGAATGTCTGTCCCTTCTTTTGACCGGTTTAAGGGACGGGCTGTCTCCTATGATGTTGAATCTCCGGGATTTAACTACCGTATCCATGAGATCAGTTCAGCGCTGGGGATCGTTCAGCTTCAGAAACTTGAAGAAGCGAATAATAACAGAAAAAAACTTACAGAGCATTACTTTAAACGGCTGGACGGCAATCCGTCAGTTTTAATCCCATTCAGGCGTTTTTTACGTGGCAGGCCGAATTATCACATAATGCCTGTCCTTCTCTGTGAAACCGCAGACAGATCGGCAGTAATTGAATTCATGAAACAGGAGGGGATTCAAACCAGTATTCATTATCCTCCTGTTCAGAATTTCAGCGCGTATAAAAATAAGGTTAATGATACCCCGAAAGCGCAGTATGTCTGCGCTCACGAATTGACGCTCCCACTGTATCCTGATATGTCGTGTCAGGATGTTGACTTGGTTTGCGATGCGCTCATTCGCGCCTTACGCTAGCATCTTGTTCAATATTTATAATAAATTGTACTATAAAATATATGAAGGCAGGAAAAGTTACATTATTATTGGGTCCCATGTTTTCGGGCAAAAGTTCCATTTTACTGAGCGAGATGGATAAAGCGGCTATCGCAAAAATTCCATGCTGCATAGTCAGACCTAAAACTGATACAAGAAAATTTTTCACCCATTCAAAATGGGAGTACCAGTCATTTGACAATTACAATGTTGAGGATTTAAAAGATGTTCCTGCCGGCAAGTATGATGTTATTTGCGTTGACGAAGGGCAATTTTTCAGCAGTTTGCTATACAGTCTGGAATGGGCAAGCGTCGGAAAGCGCGTTTTTATCTCTGCGCTGAACGGCGACAGGCATCAAAATGAATGGAAAACAACCCAGGAAATGATACCGTTAGTTGATGAAATTGTTTTTCTTAAGGCTGTTTGTTCCCGATGCGGATCTTATGAAGCATCCTTTTCATACAAGCTAAATGACACCAGCGAGTCTCAGGTAGATATTGGCGGAAGCGCCGAGAGTTTCATCGCCCTTTGCAGAGGATGTTTGCTGAGTGAAAATCCTGACAAGTCTGTTATGTAAAGGAACTGATGGAAAGAGATTTTACAGTGTTGATTATGTACAGGCTGCCTTAAAAGCGGAGTTTAATTCAATTGAAAAAACAAAAAGAGCTTATCTATAAATGTTCCTCCTGCGGGCGCGAAGAGCCGAAATGGCTTGGCCGTTGTCCCGAATGCGGTGAATGGAATACCTTGACAGAAACCGCCGCAAGAAACAATGAAGGCAGGAACGTTAAATCAAATAAAAGCTTTCCGCGAATTCTGCCGCTATCGACAGTAGACCCGCTGGAGGGAAGCCGCATTGGAAGCGGTATCGGCGAACTGGATCGCGTGCTTGGCGGCGGAATTATGAAGCGTTCTGCAGTGCTGGTCGGCGGTGAACCCGGCATCGGTAAATCAACCTTGCTGCTACAGGCAGCCGCTTCTGTGCAGACAAAAGGGCGTATTTTATATGTTTCCGGCGAAGAATCCGCAGGCCAGTTAAGGTTAAGAGCGGACAGGCTGGGTTTAAGCGGCAGCAAGAGCGCCATGGAACGAATAGAAATCCTTTGCACCGGAAACCTTGAAGAAATTGAGACAGTTCTTAATGCTGTAAATCCGGTTTTGGTGCTGGTAGATTCCGCGCAGACCTTGTTTTCAGCTGACGCCGGTTCCGCTCCCGGCGGCGTAAACCAGATGAAGTTTTGCGCTTTTGAATTAATTGAATGGGTTAAGGAACATGACGCGGCCTTATTTTTAACAGCCCATGTTACCAAGGAAGGATTGATTGCCGGTCCTAAAACACTGGAACACATGGTAGATACAGTTCTTTACTTTGAACAGAATGATAAAACAACAGGTTTAAGCGGAACCGCCGATTGCCGTTTTCTGCGCGCCGCTAAAAACAGGTTTGGCTCAATTGATGAAATTGGTATTTTCATCATGGGAGAACAGGGGCTTTCATCAATTGAAGATACAGGCCGTCTGTTTTTGGTCAGACGGGAAGGGGATCTGCCATCAGGGGTAGCCACAGCGGCTGTGCTTGAAGGTTCCAGGACAATCTTGGTGGAGATTCAGGCACTGACAATTCCCGCAAAAGGCACGATAAGCCGGGTTTTTTCTGATAAGATAGATTCAGGCAGGGTTTCGCGTGTTGCCGCCGCTCTTGAAAAACATCTTGGGCTGAGGCTCTCAGATCAGGATTTGTATGTAAACGCTGCGGGAGGAATTCGCATAACGGAAGTCGGCGTTGAACTTGCTCTCGCCTGCGCCCTTTATTCAGCCCGCACAGGTCTTGCACTTCCCGCGGATTTAGCGATTGCGGGAGAGCTTTCCCTGACAGGAGAGATTCGGCCTGTACGACGTCTTTCAGGCCGGGTTAAAACTGCGGTAAATCTTGGGTTTAGCGCTTTTCTCGGACCCGCCGCGGAAGCTCAGTCTTTATCAGAATTACGCGTAACAAACGACATAAAATCCGCGATTAAATTGATATATGGATGAAAATATTTGACAAAATTCCCATATTTTTAAAAAACTTTCTAAAAAACCAGTCAAAAATTTAAAAATGACTTGACAATATTGGTGTTTTCAGTTTATATTCTTTTTAGTTGGTGATTTTTTTTATTTTATGGAATATGTATTTTTGCGGTTTTTATTGAAATCCGCGGGGTTTAGGGGTTCTGTTTTTGTTGATTGCCTGTCGTTTTTCTCCCTTAACAATTTATCATCTTATTTTCTCATGCGCCGGAATGGGCACAAGGGAGTTTGAGTCGCTTGCTTTTGCGGGCGTGAATACTTGGACGTAAGTCTTGGGCCTCGGATAACGAGACCAGCGTGCCCGGACGTGAATGCAGACCGGCGTTACCTGCTAAGGGTAATTTCTGTTTGTTCCGGGTGAAGGAATTTTCTCAATGGCCAAGAAATTGTATGTCGGTAATCTTTCCTACAACACAACCGAAGATGGTCTGCGTAACCTCTTTTCGGGTTTTGGCGCCGTAGCATCTGTCAAGATCATTTTTGACCGTGAAACCGGCAACTCAAAAGGTTTCGGCTTTATCGAAATGAGCGGCGATGATGAAGCAGTCGCGGCAATCGCTGGTACCAACGGCCGCGAATACGATGGACGCAAACTGCGCGTTAACGAAGCGATGGATAAACCTCGCCGTGAACGCGGCGGCGGCGGGAACTGGTAACAGAATGTTAACCCGGCGCCTTTTCAGGTGCTGGGTAATCTTTTTTCTTCCGTTGTTACGTGCATTTTTTCCAGTTCATTCATTATCGCATCCGCGACAGCCTGTTTTTTATCTTCATTTTCATCCGCTAAAGAAATAACTTTATTACGGAATTCATTGCAGGAATGAACGGGGCTTACCGTTACACGCACCATGTCCTTATAAACAGCGTCATTTATCATGTTTGATTTTTGAACGCCCATAATCTGACCGTTCAGCGCGATAAAACACATATAATCAAAAGAGCGGATATAAGCGTCAATATCCCGGACGCCTTTTTTTGATTCAGGCGCCCATGGACGGTAACGCGTTCCTGACGGAAAAACCAGAATTAACTTACCATTGTATTTATTCCTGATAATGGCTTTCATGGCTGCGCGGTTAATGGCGTTGCCGCGTAATATTTCAGCCTTGTCTTTTTCCGGGTCAAGATCCTGCAGGGTACGGCTTGGATAGATTACTATCCTGGAATACGCGCCGGCGAATGCGGCAATGGCGCGGTTATCTTCATTCAGTTTCATCCCGGCGATTGCGATAAACGCGTTTCCGATTTCATTACCCCGGCCTCCAGCTTTGCGCGTCATTAGCGATACAATTGAAAGATCCAGATTGCTGTAATGCTCTGAGAGTAACAGGCATGATTTTCCCGATTCAGCTTTCTCATACAGGTCTTCAAGATTTTCCAATCCTTCAAGTCCGCTTCCCTCAAGCGCGAGAGTTTCTACCATTTCATCCAGAATTGGCAGAATGTCCGGATTTCCCTCCTGAAATACATTATCTTCCGTTATTACACCGGGAACATTAGCGGTACTAATCGCTCTTTTTATCTGATCATGAAAAAATGTATTTAGTGTTCCTACCATCATATTATTTTCTCCCAATTTTTTTTACCGTATTTTTATCAGTTCAATGATTACTTTACAGGCTGCGCACATTTCACTCACGCTTACCCATTCAAGGCGGCTGTGAAAATTCCGGCCTCCCGTAAAAATATTAGGCGTGGGAATACCCATTTCTGTCAGCACGGAACCGTCAGTTCCGCCCCTGATTGGTTTTAATTTCCATTCAATGCCTGAATTTTTCATTGCCTGTTTCAATCTTTCCAGCGCTTCAGGCTTTTCATCAATTTTGGATTTCATATTATAATACTGAGGCTGCGTTTTTACGATTACCTTTCCGCCCGGAAACTGCGCTTCCACTGTTCCTGCGAAAACATTTAACGCTTCAATGCGGCTCTTCATGCTGTCAGAATCAAAATCACGCAGGAAAACTTCCAGCACGGCGTTTTCCAAATCTCCTGATATTTCCATGGGACAGTAATAACCATAGTAGCCGTCTGTCGCTTCCGGGCTTTCGCTGCGCGGCAGCAGCACCGCGAAACTGGCCGCCATGAGCGCCGCGTTCGCGAGTATTCCCCTTGCCGCGCCGACATGGATCACCCTGCCTTTAAATTCAATATCGGCTTTCCAGGCATTAAAACATTCGCTTTCAATTTCACCTAACGGACCTCCGTCCACCGTGTAGCAGATGGCGGATTTAATTTCATTGATTGGAAAATCAGGCAGTCCTTTACCGGTTTCTTCATCGGGAGTAAATACTATCTCAACAGGCCCGTGTTCTGTTTCAGGATGGGTAACAAGGTATTCAATTGCGGCCATTATTTCCGCGATGCCTGCCTTGTTATCCGCGCCAAGCAGCGTTGTTCCGTCACTGTGGATAATCGCTTTTCCCTTCTGCGCCGCAAGATCCGGCTCTTTTTCCGGATCTAGGAAAAGGCCTCCCGCAAGTTCAATTTTACCGCCGTTATAATTCTGCACATGCTGAGGTTTCACATCCCTTCCGCTAACATCGCTTGCGGTGTCAATATGCGCAAGAAACCCCACAGGCGGCAGACCTTCTTTCCCGGGACTTGGCGGCAGGCGGGCTATCACATAACAGTAGTCTGTGACTTTTGCATCCTTCAGCCCGATTTCGAAAAGCTCGTCACGTAACGCCCTGGCGAGATTCCACTGCCCCAGTGTCGAAGGAGTTGCTTCATTGCCTCTATCGCTTTCTGTGTCATAACAGACATATCTCAAAAACCGCGGAACCAGAAGGTTTTCCAATTCTTGATCGTTCATTGGATAAGTATACAGGGCGCATATAAAAAATAATAGGGCAGATGATGGAAGAATACGCGTAAAAACCATAACGCTCTTTGTTAGAGTATTTGCACTTCCAAATCAAAGCCGTTTCGGGCGGTTATTTTACAGGGAACAAGCGTTCCTGTATGCAGAATTTTGCCGTCTTTATTTCCGTTTATTATAACCGCTGAACCGTCAATGTCAGGCGCCTGACAGTAGAGCCTTCCAAGAAAGATATCTTCGGCGCCGGCGGCGGAAATTTTTTCTTCGGTCAATACATCCATGGTTAAGCCTGTAAAACGTTCCATTTTTCTTTCTGTAATTGGGATCTGGCGCTCTTCAATTATTTTTTTTCGCGCTGCCGCTGTTTTTTTTGGAACTTTTCCTTTCATGGAATACGCCGCAGTGCCTTCTTCTCCTGAGTATGTAAAACAGCCAAGCCAGTCCAGCGCGGCTTTTTCCTGAAAAGCACATAACATTTCAAAATCTTCATTTGTTTCGCCGGGGAAGCCAAGCAGAAAGGTTGAGCGGATAACAGCGCGCTCCAGCCGGCCGCGGATAATTGCAAGTAACGCAAGATATTTTTCGGCTGTTCCGCGCCGGTTCATGGCGGCGAGAATTTTAGGGGACGCGTGCTGGAAGGGAATGTCAAAATAGGGGAGGAATCGTTCGTCTCTTTCCATAATGTCAAGAATTTGCACAGGAAAATGATCGGGGTGGATGTAAAGAAGACGCACCCAAAATTTTCCTTTCAATGCGGAAATAGCGTCTAGCAGTTGCGGTAATTTTGAAGCAATGACGGATGTTTTATTTGACTTTTTTGCGGTTGAATCCGGCGCAAAAGCGCCAATGTCCTGCCCGATTATACAGATTTCTTTTATACCGCGGTTTATAAGAGCGCGGTACTCCTGTAATATATCAGGTATTGAACGGCTTACCTGTTTTCCGCGTATCAGAGGAATGGCGCAGTATGAACAGTTATTGCTGCAGCCTTCGCTTATTTTTACATAAGCCGATCCCGGCAATGATAAAAGCGGTCTTTCTCCCGCAGAGTACAGGGCTGAAGTCTGGGATTTGGGAGTTGATAATTTTAAGTTTGCTGTTTTTATTTGTGGGTTGATAATGGAATTTGCAGATACAATCTTTTCCGCGATCTGTACAGCTTGCTCCGCCATGAAAGACCCCTGATATTCAGTTCCCATAAAAGCGCAGGCTTCTGGAAGTATTTCTGCAAGCTCTTTCGCGTAACGCTGTGCAAGGCAGCCTGCCAGGAGTATTTTTTTACCGGGATATGTTTTATGCCATCCCAGGACAGCGTTAATGGATTCCTGTTTGGCGCTTTCGATAAAGCCGCAGGAATTAACGATTATTAAATCCGCGGATTCAGCTTCAGATACGTTTTCCCATCCCGCTTTGTTCAGGCCGGACATCATGTTTTCCGCGTCAACCTGATTTTTTACGCAGCCGAACAGGTCAAGAAAATATTTCATTCACAGGTGATATTTTTTAATTGCTGGTTTCAAGCCGGACAAGAACAAGCCTGAAGCGGTTATCATCGTCTCTTACCCAGCGTATATCTGTTACTACGACTTCACCGGCTGTGCCGATTTCGACAGGCACTGTACGTCCGCCGCCGATAACCTGAAACCTCGCGGCCTGCGCGTTTGATGTCCAGATGCGAATGCCGTTCTGAGCCTGTATGTTGAGTTCATCGTTGCGCTGAAAATATTGCTGATTTGTTCCGGCGCGGTCGCGTTCACTGAGAATTTCCCAGCGGAACATGCAATACCCCTGAAAATTTACCTGTAATGTAAACGGAAACGCGCTTGAATAAACGCTTGTGTTAGGCACAGGCAAAATGGTAGTGATGATTGTACTTGATGTATTTGTTGTCTCGGTAATGTCCCTTAAACCTTCCATGTCCAATGACAGCGAATCTGTCAATGTAAAGTGGATTAAGGCTCCCATATCAGCGTTGTTCTTCGCGAAATCGGCTACCGTTATGCGCAACTCAGGCATGCCGTCGCTGTTTAAATCGATATTGGCTTCCTGGCTTAAATCAAGGATCACGGAGCCTCCCGGGGTGCGGATTGTTATCGCTTCTCCAAGGTTGACCAGTTCCAGCTTGTAGATGCTGGAATATAAAGGAATTAAAATAGAATCGTCCCTGTATAACCGCCGTTCCAGATAATTGCCTTCCATCATGTATTCGGACGGAGCGCGGCTTAAAGGTCTGTTATTAACAGGTTTTTTTTCCCTGATAAACAACAGATAGTAGACGCCGTATCCTATCGCGCCCAGTACAATTAAAATCAATAAAACGGGAATAATGATTCTGGGGAGTTTCGATCTGGGTCTTAGAAGCTGTTCTACCGGAATCGGCTGTTCCTGAATGCAAAGCGCTCTGTAAAGTGAAATTAATTTTTGTACATCAAGATCAAGATACGCTCCGTAATTTTTTAGAAAGCCTATAACATACGGTTCGCCCGGGAAAACGCTGAAATTTTCCGCTTCAAGCGCTTCTAAATAGCGAATCGATATATTGGTATCACGGCTTATCTGATCAAAACTAAGTTCTTTTTCAAGACGGACGTTTTTTAATTTTTCACCAAGAGATTCCATGGTTCCTCCCGCTCATTAATCAGAATCCCTGAATAGAAAATTGTGATATATATTTGATGCCGGAGGATGATCGAAAATGAATCTCTGTTCCGGAATTCCCTGATTAGTTCTGATATTGGTAAAGTCAAAACGCACATCGCCGTCCGCAATTGTCCGCCCTTCGATCCTGCGGATTAACAAAGTGTCCGGATTGATACTAAGCATTATTTCCCTGAATCCTTCGGAAATTGAACGCCTTGTCAGACGCAGCCTTATCACCATTTCCCTGGAATTATTATCCAATGGGACAGGAGAAGGGCCGACATCATAGGATGATACATAATTGTTTCTGAGCATTGTTAACCCCTGGGCGCTTGCCAATGCCGCTCCCGAGGCGCTGGATCTTCTTGTCTGATTGATGCTCTGATTTAATACCATCCTGTAATCCGGCAGATAAATTGTAAGCAGTTCCCCGTTGAATATTATCGCCTGATCCGCCGGTCTGGTAAAATCTATTCTTAAAAAAGACGGCGATAAATGATTTACAACACCTATCATATCTCCGCTGTTGCCGGAACGCATTACAATGTTCGCTTCATAATCCCTTATGGAGCCGTAACGTTCCGAGACCATTCTCAGAAAGCCGTCTGCGGTGACTATTTCCTGACATTCAAGCGGGCTGCCCGTATACTGGCTGATATTTAATATTAATAAAAAACCGAGGAAAACCCACTGTTTTTTTAAGAAAATTCCTTGTTTAAGCATTATTTCAATATTAGACAAAAGAGTAATTTATTGCAAGTGTCGGAATTTAGAAAATGTTTGCTTAACAGGCTTCCTTAATAAGCGGATGAGTCAATGGTTGTGTACTTATATTCCCCATTCACAAATAAACATCTTTTATGGTATATTGAGTAACTTATGTTTCTGAAACGTCTTACTATTCACGGCTTTAAATCATTTGCTGATCGTACTGAAATCGAATTTAGTGATGGCATTACCGCTCTTTTGGGGCCAAACGGCTGCGGAAAATCCAATGTTGTGGATGCGGTCAAGTGGGTATTGGGAGAACACGCGATTAAATCTCTGCGGGCCGAAAAAATGGAAGATGTTATTTTTGGAGGTACCGATACCCGTAAACCGGTAAATGTTGCTGATGTTACTTTAAGTATTGCGAATGAAGAGGGCCTTTTGCCCATGGATATGCCCGAAATTGAAATAAAAAGACGGCTCTACAGATCGGGCGAGAGCGAGTATTATATTAATGGAGCGCATGTCAGATTAAAGGATTTACGTGAGCTTTTCTGGGATACCGGCGTTGGTAAAGCCGCGTATTCGGTAATGGAACAGGGAAAAATCGATCAAATCCTCTCGTCCAAACCCGAAGAGAGACGTTATCTTTTTGAGGAAGCGGCCGGCATTACGCGTTTCAAAGAACGGGGAGCGGAAGCAGAGCGCAACCTTGCCAAAACCGAAGAAAACATGCATCAGGTTGAATTAATCCTGACAGAAGTAAAACGTGCGCATGACAGCCTGAAAGCCCAATCCGAGAAAACGCTCAAATACCGCACATTACGCGACGAGATTTTCAATTATGAGCTGGATATTCAACTGCTGCGCTTAAAACAGTTCAAGTACGAAAGAGATGAGCGAAACGAGACATTAAGGCGGCGGACTGCCGACCGCGACCGGATTCGCGCGGAGATGGAAGCGGAGAACAAAGCTTTGGAAGCGAACATGGATGAAGTAAACTCCATGGAAGCGCGGCTTGTCGAACTGCAAAAAAGTATATACGGTCTTGCGCTGGAAAAAAACGCGAAGGAAAACGAAGTCCGTCTGTTTAATGAACAGCGCAGCGAGAGTAAGTTAAAAATCGGTCAAAATGAAGAGCGCGAAAAACAGGCTCTCCAAAAAATTACAGAGTTAAATGAAGATGCCGCAGGACAGGACGCTGTTGTAAGCGATCTGCGCAAACAATGTGAAGGCATAGAAGAGAATATCCGCTCTTTTGAAGAGAACATCCAGCTTGCCTCCACCCGCATCAGAGAAAACGAAAAAGAAGTGCGCAGGGCTGAAGATGAAATTCATGGTATTGAAAAAGAACTGGCAGCGCTGGAAAAGGAACTGGCGAAAATTACAGACGACATTGTCGCCGAACTTGACGCCGGACTGAAAAAAGCCGGTTATTCATCGGCAGAGCGGCGCAGCGCGGAAGAAGCGTTACACGAAACTCTCGGCCGTCTGCGCACGGTTCTTTCCGGCAGGGAAACATTAATCCGCGATCTTGGCGCAGCTACAGCATCCGGCGGCATTGATCCCGCCGAACTGAAACGCGTTACAGAAACCCTGGCTGCAAGCCTTGCGGAAGCCGCCGCCGACGCGGAAAAGGCAATAGGTCTTTTTCAAAGTTACCGCGAACACTCGCCGGCGTTTATTGATGAGTTCCTCGCTCCGGAAGGCATTATTACCAAAAAGCGCGCATTGGACGCGCAAATAAGAAACTCGAAAGACGGCATAGAAGAACGGCGGCAGCGGATACGAACCCTCCGCAATGACAATATTAATTTGATGGCAAAAATAGACGAATACCGCGCTACATTGGAAAACCTGAAGGTAAACAGGGCGCAGATGAACGCTCGCGCTCAATCCGCGGAAGCGCAGGCAAGGCTAATCAGGAGGGAACTGTCCGGCCAGGAAGGGCTGTTAAAAAATATTCGTGATGAGCTTGTTCTTTACCGCAAAAAACTGGACGAATTTAATGTGCGCATTTCCGCCATTCAGGGAGATATTACCGCAATCGGAGAGAAAACGACCCTCTTTACCGCGGAACTCGGAAAACTTGAAAAAGATATCCGCAAAAGGAATGACAATGTAGCGGGTAAAAAAGAAATAATCAACAAGCGCATGGCAGTACTTTCCAAAGTGCAGGATTCCCTGGAGAAGATACATCTGGAACTTGTACAGTCCGAAATGGAAATTAAAAATACACAGGAAAATTTCAGGGAAACCCATTCAAGGGATCTGCTGGAGTTTGAAGAGCGCATTTTTACCATTACCGCCGCTCCTGCGCAGTTACGTGAAAAACTGGCATCCTCGCGCGCGCGGATGAAAGAACTGGGATCGGTAAACCTGATGGCTCCGGAAGAATTTGAAGAGACAAAGCAGCGCTATGAATTCCTCAGTAACCAGATGGCAGACCTTGAAAAGGCGCGCAAAGACCTGGAAGACCTTACATCGGAAATCAGGCAGGAATCCTCCGCATTGTTTCTTGAAACCTACAACCGCATCAAGAAGAATTTTCACAATATGTTCAGGCGGCTGTTTGGAGGCGGACGCGCGGAACTGCGCCTTTCGGATCCGAATCATGTTCTAGAATCCGGCATAGAAATTTTGGCGCAGCCGCCCGGAAAAAAACTGGAACATTTAAGCCTGCTCTCAGGCGGCGAGTGCTCGATGACGGCAGTCGCTCTTCTGTTCGCCACTTACATGGTAAAGCCCAGCCCATTCTGTCTGTTAGACGAAATTGACGCAGCCCTGGACGAACAAAACGTAGGCCGCTTTGTCCAGCTTCTGCGCGAGTTCAGCGACTCAAGCCAGTTTATCATCATTACGCATAATAAAAAAACCGTAACCGGAGCCGGAACACTTTTGGGCGTTACCATGGAAGAGTCAGGCGTTACAAAATTAATTACAGCGCGGATAAAACACGAAGAACTAGTTATTGAAGACGAACCGGAACCTCAGAGCGATCTGTGGGATACAGACGAAATATTTGAGGAAGAGGATGTTCCCCCCGAAGAAGGCAGGGAGCTTCCTGTCGGCATAGATGACCCAAAGAAGGTAACCCAGTCGCAGTTAAGACCCATAAGATCACGGAATAAGTAAAAGTTTTTATGTTTACGCCTTTTTAAATTTACTTTATATGATTACTCCGGTGTTTTTTTTCGTTTGCAAGGAAATTCTTTGTTTTATGAACAAAAACATCATTATTATTTTAGAATAAAGTAAAAATTCCTCATTTTTTGCATGTTTTTTAATTTTTTTCTTACAATTCAATCAAAATATGTTATAATTATAGTGTGAAGATTTATTTATGGAGGTCGATATGGCCAGGTTATTCCCAGAAAAAAAGACGGGTTTTTTCCTGAAAAACGGTGTTTTTAACAGTTTATTACTCATATCAGTAACGATACTGTTCTCGTTTGTCGCCTGTAATTCGCCCATGGGTATGGGCGATTCTATCGACTGGGAACCGCCAATATTAACTCTAGACCCGGGTCCGAATCCAAGATATGTGCGGCTTGGCACAACGCTTACCGGGACTGTTACTGATAATGTAGGAGTACAGCGTGTTATTTTGCGTGAAGCCGGAAGCACAGAAGAGATTTATTTCGCTGTGATAACCGGTGACAGATGGGAAATAATGCTTGATTTCAGCGAAGATAAAAACGGAGAAAAACTCGCAGTTGAAGTTGTCGCCTATGACATGATTGGAAATTCAGGCGAACAATCAATGAGGGCGATATCTCTTATTATTGATATAAGGCCGCCCTTTATCCAGGATGTTTATATACAGCGCACGCCGATGAGAACAGCCATTCTGGAACCATTGGCCGATCTTCAGGAACTGGAAACAGAAGACTTGCACGGTGAAAGAAGCGCCCATGCGAACAGGTATCAAAACGGGTGGTTTACCGTAAACGCAAGGATAATGGAAGAAGAGACAAGGATTAATGATATAAAACTTGCGATTTATGATTACCGCGAGCCTGATACAATGCTTTTACTGCTGGAAAGAGATGCCGGATCTTCAACATTTTCTCCGCGATGGCTGTTAAAAGAAGAAGAGATTCTCGCGGCAGGAGAGATTTTATGGCCCGATTATACCGCAAATTATTATAATGATGAACGTTATTATTACCGTGTCGAGATTATCGCGAACGACAGAAGTGAAAATGAACTTGTAGATATAGTGGAATATTTCTGTATGTGGCAGAAAAGCGATGTTCCCAAAGGCACTCTTGATCCGGTAGTCGGGACTTATTTTACACGCGGTTCAACCCTCCCTGTGGAATTTTTTGATGATGATTCTCTTGATTGGGCGTACGCGGGCTTGTTAACAAAACATCAATGGAACGCAACCTATTCAGGAAATCCCAAAGATGCGTGGTTAAATGATACCCAGTTAACCATGCCTAATTTATCGACAGACAACGCAAAATTGGACTGGTTAAAGGAACAGCTGAGAAACGATGTAACTATCTATAACTGGAAGTACTCCAAAAGACATTCCACTGAAAATATTGCTAATAATGATTTAAAGGAGAGAATAGTTGATCTTATCGGCGATACAAAACCGGATGAGAAAGTGCATTATGTTCCGACAGGCGACAGGGACAGCGATTACGGAGAATTTGTCCTTTTTACTCTGGTCGCGGATAAAAAACAGGTTCCTCATGACGGAACCGGTCCTGTTACAAACGCAGACAGATGGAGCAAAAGATCATGGGAAGTAGAAGTAATAGATGAAAATATTCCGCTTATAGTATTTGATACCGTAGACACCCGTGAATCAGGATATAATCCCGATAATCATTCAGGCAGTAATATTAATGAATCAATTGGAGCTGCGCAAACAGGAAATAGCCCGGAAGAAAATACTTTTCCGCGCCTTACAGACGGCCGTTATTTTACCATTAACGGTTATACCCTTCGTGAAAACAGGGCGCAGACAAATGAAGTAATCGCGTTCCGTATGGCATGGATACCCTATGGTATGGAAAACGGGCCTGATAATTATATTACTGCGGTTCAAAACAAGTTAAAAAATTATGGGAACGCGAATATACCGCTTCCTCCGGGCGTTGTCGCGTGGGATTTAACAAATGATCTGGTAACAGGCCATAGTAATACATATTTCAACGATATTAACGGAATTCCTTTTAAGAAACAGGCGTTCAGAAAAGAATTTGATATTCTTGGCGGGACAAGAGCTGCGAATATTCAATTGGCGGATTATCAAAATACTCAACGAACAACGATATTGACCAATCCTGCGGCCAAACAAGGCATAACTGAACCTCATTTTGTTTATCATGATAAACTGGAGAATGAAACAAAACTTTTTATTTTTTACGCCCAGGATAATGTGGGAAACGAAGTTTTCAGGCATTTGCGTATTTTAGGTAATAAAACTCCGCCGGATCTTGGCGTATACAATATGACCGGAAGAGTGCAGCCGGATGAAAATCAAAAGCCGCCTTATATATACGATACCGATTACATGGAAGGCAAAGATAATATTGACGACGAAGTACGCGCAAAATATAAAGCAGATCTCTACGCTATGCAGGAAACAGGTTACAACCTAATGCGGACTTATGCGCTTACAGGCAATCCGCCTGCATTAAACCCGGATCTTAACAGGGCCGAACCGCTGCAGGCATTTCCGCGCGATACAACTTTAATGTTTTGGGTTACCGCAGAGAGAAGCGGAGAGCTTGCTGTTAAAAATATCAGAATGCGGGATGTAACATACAATTCCAATATCGAGTCAAATATCGGGCATTATAACAGCAATGCAAGATCGCTTAGTTATTATGAAAGACTGCCTGAAATCGGACAGAGAATATTTGTTTTTTCCGCCGAGGATACTCTGGGTAATGAAGCTATGATCCAACGTACGGTTGCTGTTACAAATGCCGCTGTTTTAAGTGAAATAAGCACGCCGCAGCAGAACGGATCTTATGGTATAGGCGAGGAAGTTATTATTAGGGCGTATTTCTCTAATCTTGTTAGATGGAGAAACACAAATGGAGATTCAAAACCGCAGTTAAATGTACGTTATAAGAGAAATAACAATTATGTTATCGAGTCGCTTAACACGGTAACAGATAAGAATACGGATCAATTATACCTTGCGTTTGAATTTGTTGTTGGAGAAGGTTATTCAGGCGATTTGGAGACAATGTATAGTGACAATTCTCTTACCGGTACTCCCCTAAATGAAGATGAAACGGCATATACAAACCGCCCAATCTGGCTTCCTGCCGGCGTTGTAATAGTTGACTCGGAACGTAATGACAGAGCCTTAACTCCAGGAAATGATGCGTATGATTGGACATCAGAAGATTATTCCTTACAGGATAAGAAAACAATAACGCTTCAGGGAATACGTCCCGTTATTAATAATGCTCTTGTAATTAACGGAAAAACGCCGCATTCAGACGGCGCGTATTATTTTAAATCGGGCGAAACAATTGATTTTACCCTTAAAGCAAATGCGCCAATATTTACTTATAACATAAGCGGCAGTGGAAACCCGAACCCAAAGATACGGTTCAGAATACAGGGCAGCGACTATTACGCCGACTACCAGCGAAATATCGATGCTAACACAATGTTATTCAGTTATACAGTTAGTACAATTGCAAATGGTGAAATTAATAAAGATTCTATTGGAATTGATACACAATATGGCGCGATAGGAGACAGTGTAGGAAATTTTCTTGCTTCTACTGTAAATACAGCAGGAACACTTTTATCAGATTCAAATTATCCAACTGCTTATAATCCTACAAATACAGTTCGTATAGATAGAACAAAGCCACCCGCGCCTGTTACAAAATTAAATGGTAATCAGGTAGGGCCTTCATCCAATGCTTATTTTAATACACCCCCTTTATTAGAAATTGATAATCCGCCTTCAGCCGATGAACCGTGGTGTGACACTAAACAGTATTCTCTGAATGGCGGACTTACATGGGTAGAGTATACTGCACCTCTTTATATATCAAACGGCCAGTTGAATCTTTCTACACGTTACATAGACAAGGCCGGAAATGAAGGAGAAGTAACCAGTAAGCCAATTGAGGTAAACGCGAATTTCCCGCGCCTTTTGGGTGTTACTGCGGTACAGGGAAACGGAACTTACAGAATCGGGCAAAGACTTGATTTTGAAATGAGCTTTTCGGATATTGTTTCCTATGGGAACGCCGCGAATGTTACTATAACACTACAGGATAGAACATCAACAGGAAATGGAACAACAAGTAATTCAATTGTATTAAGTGCGACAGGCGGCAGCGGAACAAGCACAATTACTTTCGCATGGAGTGGAAATGCTGGTACTAACCCGTTTATTGATAAAGATATGTTAAGCGGGTTAAGAATAACAGCGATTAATTTAAGCGGACTAACTGACCGTTTTGGCACTGCATTTCCTTCTAATGTCACTATAGTACCTTCTACAACTACTCCATGGCAAATTAATGTGCCGGCTTTAGGATCCAATACTGCTTATTCTGTGCCGTACACACTTTCCTCAGTTATTGTAAGCACCATCACGCCTGTTGTTTTAAGCCGCATACCAGTGAACGCGCAAGGAGCGGGCGCTAATTTTTCTACATCGGTTTCCCCGAATAACAGAACAGTAACTCTTACATTTAACAAGCCGGTACAGAAAGGAAATGGCACAATTACATTAAGACCTCACGGAACTTACGCAATTCCCGCTGTTATGGAACATAATGGCTACTATGTTGAAATTAATTCAAGCGGTCAAATAGAGACAGACACGCGAGGGTTTGATAACAGATACGCAAGCGGAGGAACCAACAGAACTTATGTTTCAGGCTTTTCGGATATCTTTAATAATCTTACAACAGAAGGCAGTGTTACAGCCGCTGATCACAGAACAAATTTAATAGGAAGCACTAATATAAGTGAACCAGCCGTAAGTCTGCAATCAGCTTTACCAGTGGGACCGTATCAAAGGATGACTCACGGATTAACATTAGGCATGGGATATACAGGTAATTATGGCAATACAGCTACTATAAACACAAATAACAGTGCAACTATTAACTTACCGGGTACAAACGCGCCCGGACCGAGAAATGAAGTAAATCCGAATAATGGAAGTAATTTTATGATTCCGGATATTGAAACCAAATGGGTGCTTCATTATGGTTACAATGATCTTTTCGCGACAGGAACGCCTTCAGGCAGAACCGTATCTGCCGCAAATATCCGCGCGGCGTTTACAAATGCAAAATGGCGCTGGCAGGAATTCGCAGTAACCGCAAGTAATGTAGCTGTCAGCGGTAACACAGTAACGATTACTCTTTCTGAACCTCTGCTTCCGGGCTTGCAGTGGACTTTATATTATCCAAACGGTACTTTCTCGGATGAAGCAGGAAACGCCGTAGCGGCAAGCGCGCAAGAAGCCTACTGGTTCTGGTCCGCCGGAGCGCAGCGTCCTGTAATCCGGGTAGACAGAAAGAGTTATGACGCAAGAAACGGCGCCAATTTATCAGGCGCATGGAATAAATCAGGATGGGCGTATAACGCAACAGGATTTAACGGAGCTATTACAAGCTTTAATAACATCGGCTATGTAATTACTACAGAAACACCTTCTTCAAAAATTTACTACGGCACCCGTGTAGGTACCGCAGCTAATTTAAGCGGTGTTACAGGAGCGTGGGGAGGAAGAGTAAATACAGATTTTACCGGTAATAATATATCGCCCAGTAACATTAACTGGGGCGGTCCTTTGGCTACTGTTAATAGTAATACAAGAGCAACTACATCCAATGAATATACCGCTACGAATAATACCGTTTATAGTAATACACGGGCAAATACCACAAACCAATATACCGCTACTACCAATACCACTGGTACAACTGCAACTAATCACAATCTTGGTGCTAACAACACTGTTCTTCAGGTTTCTGTTACTAGCGGAACAACGACCGCAGACTATTGGTTAAGGATTATTGGAGCTCAAACTTTCAGGTTGTACAACACACAAGCCGATGCCAGTACAACTACAGCAGGTAATGGCGTAAATGTTGCAACACCTATAACACTTAACAATGTTATTACTACCACCGCTATTGCTCATAATTTTGGCGCTACAGGCAGAGTCTTTCTGGCGCCTGTTACCAGCGGAACAACAACAACAGAGTACTGGCTGCGTGTTACAGGGAATCAGACATTCAGGTTATATAACTCGCAAGCAGACGCCAGTGCAGCTACAGCAGGCAATGGCGTAAATGTTGCAACCCCATTGACAATCAGTTCCGTGCTTACTACAGGTCAATGGGTGCGTCCGAATTTAATTTTCAGAAATAATTATCAGGATTATTACGATTTGATGCTTTATCATACAGATTTACAGCAGAGAGTCGGCGGTATGGCTGATACTGCTAATGCACTGACGGGACGTTTCTACGGATTTAGATCATTTAACAAAGACGCTACATTAACAGAGTTAAACGCTATCGCAAGAAGCTCTGGCGGTAGCAGCGAACAAAATGTTGTTACAAATTTTACTTATAGCGCTTTTGAAGCAAGCAAAAATTATATTGTAGCGGAAACCAGAATAGATCATGGAAGTTCTACCACAACAACTTCGCCAAGAGGTTATGAAGGCGTTTTCAGAACTGTAATAATGAATAATATGTCAACAGTAACAGTCACAAATAATAATAATCCAATAATATTATTCGGAACAAATAGAATTAACGGAATACCTACTGTTCCTGCATTCCCGCTTAAAGACGGCGTTGATCAGGTTGATTCCCGCTTTGGTAAGTTCTATTTCAGGGACGAAAGTTCTGCAGTAGGTAATGGAGATCGTAACAGATATTATTGGGTATCAAGTGAAATAGTCAGCTCGTGGTTTATTCAGAATTATGGAAGAGGTACAGGCGGTTCATATACAAGAAAAGGTGACAATAACGACTGGATAACCGCAGGTTACGGCGATTTAGTTAATACTTTGGATATTGAAGCATGGTAGGAAGGAGGAAAACATGAAAACGAGTAAATATTGTTTATTAATTGCGATAACATTTTTTGTTTTAAACCTTCCCTCCTGCAATAATCCAATCGGATTGGGAGTAATGCTGGATATAGAGGGACCTGTAGTTGATTTTACTTCTCCATCCCCGCGAAGGGCTGTTCCCATTCAGTTTGATATAACAGGTACAGTTTCAGATAACAGTTTTATACAAAAGGTTATTCTGAAAGCATCTTCCAATAATGAGGAATACCCGAAGCAATGGCGTTATTTTCTGGGCGTATGGGAAGTATCGGAAGATTTCGGCGTAAGCTGGTCAGAATTGCCGGAAGCTGAATGGAATGGAAACAATTATTCCGCGAACTGGAAAATTCCTGTTGATTTGAGCATTGATGGCGAAGATCCTGCGGACGGTGAATATATTTTTACCGTTCAGGCATGGGATCAGGGTAATTTTACAGGCGCTCTGTCTTTTAAATCCCTTGTTCTGATTATAGATAGGGATCCGCCTAAAGTAGAAATAACAAGTCCTTTCCTTTTTAATACGTATTATTATAACGCGGAATTAGGAGCGTTTACAGGCGAGTTACAGACGCTTCACACATATACAAATACAAGCCCCGCGAGATTTGAACCCGCGAATATTGGAAAATTTCTTACGCAGGGATTTCAGCTTCAGTGGCAGATTGATGATAACCACGATGTATGGTCGATAGATATTAGATTTTACAACCATGATGTAAATATAGACGGTTATCCTGAAACTCCGCTTCCTGATAATTATATTTATCACTATTACAGGAATCTGCCTCCTCCTCCCGAAATTCCGGTTCCTGAAAACAATCTGAAGCCCAGCGGCTCAGTAATTATTCCGTCCCTTATAAGCCCGCAGGGAATTTATGATGAAGGCGGAGTGCTG
>JGI24695J34938_10000639_pt1 | contig 33425 bp, 24 predicted proteins | sample TergutCo191P3_FD_34938 | JGI IMG/M metagenome (IMG submission 34938)
ATTTTCTTGAGCTTACAAATGTCGCTAATATGGATAAATTAATCGAAAAACCGTGGAAGATTATTAAATCCGCGGATTTTAACGAGGATTCCAACGCGGGTTCTATTTGGGATCGCATCAGCCAAAGCGACGTTATGCTTCATTTTCCGTATCAGTCATTTGATCCTGTTATCAGATTTTTTCAGGAAGCCGCTTCCGATCCTCAGGTTATTTCCATTAAAACCGCGCTTTACAGAACAGGCGGCGCGATTCCCGGCGTAGGAACCCATTCAGGGCTTTCATCATTGTCTCCGGTTGTCCGCGCGCTTGAGCAGGCCGCCCTTAACGGCAAGCACGTAACGGCGGTTGTCGAGCTTAAAGCGCGGTTTGATGAGGAGAGAAATATATCATGGGCGAACCGCCTTGAAAAAGCGGGGGTAATAGTTGTTTACGGGCTTTCGCGCCTCAAGATACATTCTAAAGTGACGATGGTTCTGCGGCGCGAAAATGATCGGATTAAACGTTATGTGCATTTATCAACAGGAAACTATAATTCAAGAACCGCGAAGTATTACGAGGATATCTGCCTGTTTACCTGCCGCGAGGACATCGCTTATGACACAGGAATAATTTTTAATATGCTGACAGGTTACTCGGCGGTACAGCCGATGAGCAGGCTTACAATCGCGCCGACAGGGCTTAAACGGCGTTTTCTGGAACTTATCGAAAGAGAAGCGAACAGAGCGCAGCATAATTACCCCGCGAAAATCATCGCAAAGATGAATTCGCTTACCGATGTTGATATTGTTAAAGCGCTTTACGCGGCCTCGCAGGCAGGAGTAAAAATATCCTTATGCGTGAGGGGAATTTGCACGTTAGTTCCCGGCATTGAAGGGGTTTCTGAAAATATCAAGGTTATCAGCGTAATCGATCATTATCTTGAACATTCGCGCATTTATTACTTTTTTAACGGCGGCGCGGAAGAATTGTATCTAGCGAGCGCGGACTGGATGACGCGCAACCTTGAGCACCGCGTGGAGATTTTATTTCCTATACTTGACGAAAAAATTCGCGCGGAGCTTATCGATATGCTCGGCGATTATTTCCGCGATAACTGCAACGCGTCGATTCTTGACAGCCGCGGAAACTGGACGCGGCTTTTTCCCAATACAGGCGAAATTGTATACCGCGTCCAGAAAGGAATGCAATACCGCGCGTCGCGTTCGGGCGATATTCCAGGACCCGCCAAAATGGAATATACTGTAAGAAGAAGCCCCATGTAGGGTATGTTATAATAAATTCTTTTAATTGTGTTTTATATCAGGAGGCAATATGTTAGGTTTTGATATTTATTACGTCATTTTGGTTGTGCCGACTCTTCTTCTTTCGCTTTGGGCGCAGTTCATGGTGAAATCTACTTTTAATAAATACTCCAAGGTTCCGTGTTCAAAGAGGGTGACAGGGACGGACGCGGCGAACCTTCTGCTCAATTCAAATAAAATTAGCGATGTCAGCGTAGAACCTGTTAAAGGAACGCTGACAGATCACTATTCGCCTTCCGATAAAAAGCTAAGGCTTTCAGAACCTGTGTACGCCTCAACTTCGATTGCCGCGATCGGAGTCGCCGCGCATGAAGCCGGACACGCTATTCAGCACGCGACAAAGTGGGGACCTCTCTTTTTAAGAAGCGCGCTTGTGCCTGTCGCAAATTTTGGTTCGCAGTTTGGTCCGATAATCGCGATCGCCGGTCTTGGGATTACAGCGGTTGATTCATTGGCGCCGTGGTCCGGACTTATCTTCACAATCGGAATTCTGCTGTTCGCTGGAGCAGTTCTTTTCTATGTTATTACGCTTCCCGTTGAGTTTAACGCTTCCAACCGCGCCATCGCAATTTTGCGTTCAGCTAACGTTCTTGACGACGCGGAACTCAAAGGAGTACGCAAGGTCTTAAACGCCGCGGCACTTACCTATGTCGCCTCCGCGTTAACGGCTATCGCGAATTTGCTAAGACTTATATTGATGCGAAAACGGCGGTAGCTGGCGGCTATTACAAAAAGAGCTGTTATTTTTAGTTTGGGAAAACGCATTTTACTTCTTTTTTAATCGTAAGGATTTTATTTCTATATCTATCAATGTTTTCATTTTTATTAGAATTTCTTCTTTCCAGTTCTGTTCGATAGGGGACAGGACAAAAAGTTCGGTTGAATCCAGCCCTAAAGCTCTCGCAATGCGTTCCAGCATTTTCGCTGATGGAAATTTCCTGCCATTTTCTATTAAACCCAAGTAATTTGTCGCCATATCGACCATTTCCGCTAATTTCGCCTGTGAAATACCATTTAAAACCCTGTAATATTTAATATTTGACCCTAAATGTTTCTTAATATTTGTCATTATTTAATTTATTTTTATCATTATTCAACCCAATAGTATTGACAACAACCTATAATATTTGGCATTATAAATCTATTATATTGGGTATTGTTTTTAATATCTTTTATTTTTAACAATACACAAGGTTATTAAGATAATAATTAAGGAGATTTACATGAAAAGTAAAAGTACGGGTTATATTAACCGCGTTCAAAAGGTGTATTTTGCTGGTTTTTTATTGTTTTTTATTTGTTTTACTCTGTCTTCTTGTGATGAACCAGACAACAATGATTTACCGAATTCTGCTGCTCCTGTTATAACAATTTCGCAGCAGCCTGCGGCTTTAACAAATGTAACCGCCGGAAATATCAGCGGCAGTAAAATGGTAACAGCTACAGTTACAGAAAACGCTTCCTTAAGCTATCAATGGTACAGTAATACAGTAAACAGCAATGAAGGCGGCGCTCCTTTAGCCGGAAGAACAAACGCGCAAAAAGATATTTCCGCGGATTTAACAGTCGGAACGCATTATTTCTTTTGCGAGGTCAGCACTGTTTGTGGAACAGCTAATTCTGTTCGTTCTAATGTGGCGGCAGTGGTTGTCAGCGCTAATAATGCCGCCGGAGCTTCCATAACTTTAATCATTGAGCAAATTGTGAATCACGCTCCGATGAATTACGATATTACTCTTTCCAGAACCGGTACAGGTTATCCCGCGGCTTACACAGTTAATATAAATAATCCGTCTGATTATGAAAGCATATTATGGGAGATCGCTGGAGTTGGAGCTTACTCTGATCAAACTATTACAGGAACAGCCTCTTCTTTTGATTTGGAAGCGGCGAATATCCGGTATAACTCGCTTGGAGGTCATTTACTGAGACTGACTGTTTTTAGAAATGGTAATAAGTATCAAAGGGATTTTCCCTTTACAATTGTTCAATAAAGGAGTAAAAATATGAATAATAAAAATAAAAAAGACCAAATATTAATTTTTTTATTTTTCATTTTCACGCTTGTATTTTCTGTTTTTTTTACAAGCTGTCCTGATCCTTTTAACGCTGTTGAATTTCAAACAACGATCGCGGAAGGGAAAGGTTCGTTCTCGTTGACGCTTTCTGATACATCAAGAACAATAATGCCCTCAACGCCCGGTTCCGGTGATTTTGCCGTATATTGCCTTAACTTTACGCCCATAAACGGCGGCGCCGCGCTGCATATTGACAGAACTAACGCGACTCTTTCCAGTCAGATTTTTCTTGAACCAGGAAGCTATAGCCTCAGTTTAAAAGCGTACAAGGATAACAGTAAAACCCTGCTGATAGCCGCCGGAACAGCGGATAATATTGCTATTTCCGCCGGCGTGATTTCAAGCGCGATAATAACCCTTAAAGCGTCTCTTTCCGGCGAGACGGGAAACTTCAGCTGGAATATTGTTATTCCTTTAGATGTAAGTTCCGCTTCAATGTTAATTACTCCGGTAAATACGGACGGCACTGTGGAGCAGGTTGTGAGTCTGTCGCAGTTTAATACAGCCGGAAACCGTACTCTTAATTCAGGTCTTTATAACATTACTATTAAACTTGAAAAACCTGACGGTAAAAAAGTTGTATGGCATAAATTGCTTTATGTTTATCAGAACCTTGAAAGCGTTTATAACTATACCTTTACTAACGCTCACTTCATCGAGTCGAAATACACCATAACTTACAAATTTAATGACGGGATTACCGCTGATATGACGGATTCCGTTTTACATGGCGGCGTTCTGTTGACCGGAGACCCGGTCAGAAGCGGTTATATTTTCAGAGGCTGGTTTACAGATAATAATACTTTTACTAATCAATGGAATTTTAATCAACATGTTATTAATACTGTTACGTTATTTGCTAAATGGGAAATATTTGGAGATGTCAATATAATAGTACCTGATAACCAGAGCACCCTTAGTACAAACGAAGAAATTACGCTTATTGCTCTTGTTGAGGGTGTAGCCAGTAATAATATTTCATGGTCTTCTTCTCATCCAGACATTGCTTATGTAAATGATTATGGTGTTGTTACCGCGGATAAGCCAGGAGTCGCTCGAATAACCGCAACCCGTCTTGACAACGGAAAAACAGATGAGTGGAGAGTAAGGGTTTACAGAAGAGAACATTCTCAACGGTATATCGCGATACCGTATACAGGGAATGATAAAATTAAATATTCATACTCTTATGAAGGGGTCAATTATTATTATGTTTATTTAGGAGAGTTGTCATATATTCCATTATTTACAGGCGCGGTAAGAAAGCATGAAGATAGTGATGGTCAATTTAGGTTTTTTCAAACAGAAATTAATACTATAAGTATTACAAAAGCGGTTTCTAACAGCAGCACTGAAGTCAGAGGCACGGTTGAAACTCATACAAATTCTGCCACTACCGGAGGAAAATTATACGCGGAAGCAAACGCGAAAGGAACATTTTTGGGTATTGGAGTAGACGCGAAATCATCAGCGGAATATACATGGAGTAAATTTGTCAGCGATACAACAACAAATACATTCCAGCAGACTACATCGCTTACCGTTACATCAGAACATGCCACTACAGACACTATAAAAATTGGTGAAGACTCTGTAAAACAAATAAATAGCGATAACAGACCAGGCAATTATAGATTTACAATGTTTTCATCTTCCGATGTATATTTATTCGTTATTAGAGATACTAAAACTAATGAATTTACTTTTGATTTCGAGGAATTTATTAAACGTGATGTAAATTTTGAATGGGAATGGGATTACTCTGATACAAATCATTTCGGCAAAACCGATGATTCAAAATTTGAATTAGATTTAGCAATTTTGGATATTCTACCACAACCTGAATATATTTACGATGTCGTTAAATTTCACACAAACAGCAATGTCCCAGGAATTATTGACGCGAGTGAAAAAGAAATTATTATTGGTTTTCGTCCCGCAGCGAGTCAGCCCGCGAGTCTTGGCGTGTTACCAACCCCGCCGGTATATCCTGGAACAGAAATTAGCTTCCTCTACTGGAACACAAAACCAGACGGAAGCGGAGAAATTTTTACGGAAAATACACCTGTAAACGATACTGTAAATGTATATGCTCAATATGGAAAAACTTATTATCATTATCATGACGCTAGTACATTTGATCTAAATACTGGCGAGTATAAAGCGAATAATATTAATACTGGATTTGACTTGCAAAAACTAAAAGATGCTGGATACGAACATATAAAGATATCTTTATATAGACTTGATATTTGCACAAGAATAAGACAAGGAGCAAGTAGTGTATATATATTATATCAAAGATCAGATGGTGCTTTATTTGCTGCTCGTGAAGTGTATACACCAGCAAATAATACAAATTGGATTGCGTATAATGCTGGAGACGTAATTGTTGCAATTGATGATTTTGATCCAAATATATTTGTCAATTTTCATACTGGCAATGGTTTATTTAAAATCGGAACGAGAATGTTAGTAATAGAAGCAATAAAAAAATAAACATGGTAGGTGTCTTGGACTTGTCTAAGGCACCTGTCATCGTTACCCTGACAATCCGCGTTTTCGGTAGCAAATAACAAAAAGAACGGCGAATACCGCGAAGTTGACTGTTATTATTATGTAACGCGTAAAAGAAAGGCTGCCTTTTATAAGTTCTGATATCGCAATGCTTATTTGTTCAGTGAAAAAATAGTAAAGGACATTATCAATTATAAAACTGCCTCTTAAAAAAACCGGTATTAGAATTATCAGAAATATCGGCGCTACGATTGTTGAAGCGACTATCTGGTTTTTTGAAAGAAGTCCGATTGTCGCTCCGAATGTGATAGCGGCGATTGATCCAAGACTTGTTATCAATATATAACTTCCAAAAGGCACAATACCCCGCGCGCCGACGATAAAATAAACCGCAATGTTGCAGATTATCGTTACAGTCGCCGTTGTAAGCACATTCGCTGTCAGGAAGTCTATGCCAGATACTGTCGATGTTATCAGCACATTAAGGGTGTTTTTTTCTTTTTCCTCGGCAATTAACACCGCCATTATCATAACGCCGCACATTATTATATTCATGTTAACTGTCATGTTTAAAATCATGCTGAGAAGCTCATACATTACTTCTAAAGGCGCGTCTTTCGGAATAATAAACATGCCGAACAGATATGCTAAAATTAATATAGCCACAGGAGCGGTAATTATAAAGGCGTTATAAAAAATATTTTTCATATTTTTTAAGTACAAAGCTTTTATTTTTCTGAATGATATTAAGGATGATACGCTCGTTTCGCCGGAGACGCTGTTGTTCATGATAACTCCCTTCCTGTTAATTTTAAGAAAATACTTTCCAGTGTCGGTTCCTGCGTATGCATCGTAATTACCTCGTCTTTATTTATTAACTCAGCGATTTTTTGGCTTCCGGCAGAGTTTAAATCAAGAATAATTTCTTCGCCTGTGGTTAATAATATTTTTACTCTTTTCTCGGTATTGTATTTCTGGCTCAGTTCGTCAAGAGTGCCCATATCCACAATAACGCCTTCGTTGAATAACGCGATACGATCGCATAATTTTGTCGCTTCCATCATGTTGTGAGTTGTAAGAAAAAATGTTGTGCCGTTTGATTTCATCTCTAACATCAATTTATGAATTTCTAGCGCTGTAGAAGGATCAAGCCCGCTTGTCGGTTCGTCAAGAAAAAGAATTTGCGGTTTATTAAGCATAGCGCGCGCTAAAATTAGGCGCTGTTTCATGCCGCGCGAAAATTTTTTTACCTGCTTTTTTTCTTCGCCGCTAAGACCGACCTTTTTTAATAAGTCAGGAATTTCTTTTTTATCTGTGTTTAATATTTGCGAAAAAATATTCAAGTTTTCGTAAGCTGTCATGCTTTCGTACAGCCCTGAATTATCCGTTACAATACCGATTTGACTGTAAATCCCATGATTCAGCGTTGTCGTGTCGTGCCCGAGGATTTCCGCTTTGCCGCCTGTTTGTTTCAGCTGACCTGTAACAATTTTAATTGTTGTGGTTTTTCCGGCGCCTGAAGGTCCTAAAAAACCAAACATTTCTCCTTTATTTACGCCGATAGATAAATCTTTTATTGCTGTTTTCGTTCCAAAAACCTTATTGATATTTCTCATGGCGATTGCGTAATCCATGCCTGCTTCTCCTGTTCAGTACAGTATAACATAATGTTTTAATTATGCATAAAAAAACATCATCTTTCAAATATTTCTTTTAGCTCTTCATGGCTCATCCGCGCAAGCCAGGATTCGCCTGATTTTATCGTCATGTCAGCGAGTTCCCGTTTGCCGCTTATCATCGCGTCAATTTTTTCCTCAAAGCTGTTTCTTGTTATTAATCGATGAACGAATACGGTTTTTTCCTGTCCTATCCTGAACGCGCGGTCTGTCGCCTGATTTTCTACAGATGGGTTGTACCAAAGGTCGTAGTGAATAACGCGGCTTGCCGCTGTCAGATTAAGCCCAAGACCGCCTGCTTTTAAACTTGTAAGCATTATTTTCGCGCGAGGGTCGGTCTGAAATTTTTCGATTGTTTCTGTACGCGTATTCTGGCTCATACTTCCGTGATAAATTAACGGCGCCTCTCCAAGTTCTTTTTTTATGATGCGCTGAAGGCAGTCAAGCGTTTCCACATACTGGCTGAAGACAAGGGTTTTTTCCCTGTTCGCGAGAATTTTTTCGAGTAATGTAACAAGCAGCCGCGCTTTTCCCGACAGCTCCATTATCGCGGGGCTTTCCTTGTCATAAACGCGGGGGTGATTGCATATTTGTTTAAGCGATGTTAACAGATAAAAAATTAATGACGGTCTTTCCTTTGGGTTCGCTTCTTTGGATTTTTTCATGGATTCCGCCACCACGGTTTCGTATAACACAGCCTGCTCTTTTTCCAGCACAGCGTATTCATTAGAAACGATTTTATCCGGAAGGTCTTTAATGATTTTTTTATCTGTTTTAAGCCGCCTTAGCAAAAACGGAGATGTGATTTTTGTCAGCGATTGCGCCATTTTTTTGTTTCGCATAACTTCGATTGGGATTCTGTATTGTTCCTTAAAATTTTTCGCGTTTCCAAGATATCCGGGAAGGATAAAATCAAAGAGGGATCGCAGATCTTCAAGGCGGTTTTCCACAGGAGTGCCTGATAGCGCGAGTTTATATTTTGATTTTATCGTTTTAACAGCTTTTGTTATCCTCGTTCCCGAATTTTTCATAAGATGCGCTTCGTCAACCAATAAAAACGAAAATGTTTTATTCTTTAATTTTTTTTCATCGCGTACCGCTGTCTGATATGTTGTAAGGTAAATATCATGTTTTCCGTTGAATTTCCGCCTGTTTCCATGATACCGCGTTACTTTTAATGAAGGCGCGAATTTGCCAAGTTCTTTCTCCCAGTTGTTTAATAGAGCAGCCGGAGCTACAATTAAACATTCTTTTTTTAGCAGATTTTCTTCTTTTAAACGAAGGAGAACCGCGATTGATTGTATAGTTTTTCCAAGCCCCATATCATCCGCTAGAACGCAGCCAAAACCTGAAAGCAACAGGGAACATATCCAGTTGTATCCGCGAATCTGGTAATTCCTGAGATCAGCGTTAAGGGCTGAGGGAATCGGAAAATCATGTTCGCGGAAAATTTTATTTATTGATTCTCGGGCGTTAAACGAAAGATCGCTGTCGCCGGAAAAATGCGCTTTAAGAAAATCGTTTCTGTCAGGAGCCGAGGATTTCGCTTTTTTTAACAGGCTCGCGAATTCTTTAGCCTGCATTTTCACATATCCATCTTTAAAACGCACCATCGACCTTTTTTGAGCAGCGAGAGCTTCAAATTCCCTGATTGTCATAACCTCATCGCCGATCGCGATCCGCCATTCAAAATCCTGAAGAGAATCCAGATCAAGATACTTTACAAGAGAGCCGCCTTCTGTTTTTCCCTTTATTATCAGGCGCGGTTTTAACTCCCGCGCGAGCGCTTTTGGGAGATTTACAATCATTCCAAGGCGCTTAAGGAGCGCTGAGGAGCTGTCCAAAAACGAGATAAGGCGCGTTTCAGATAACGCCATTTTTTGGTTTGTAAACAGATCTTTAATTTCCGGAAGATAATTTGAAAGAGCGATTGGAGCGCGCAGGATTTCAATGTCGCCGCACTTTGAAAGCGGCGTTTTTTTTGCCGCTTCAGTTCCGTCATCAGGAGAAGTTATTACATCCATCGAGATTGAAAAATTTATAAAACCAAACGAATCTTCCTCGCGTTTTGAAAGGTCTTTAATCGTAATCGCGTAACGGTACGTCGAAAAATCGATATGAAGAACGGAAAGCCACCTGTCAATCGCCATCGGAAGCGATCGTTTCGCCGGCGTTGATACATCAATGTACATTCCCAGAAAAAATAAATTTAGAAGCTGTTTGTATTCATTGTTCGCGCCTTTATTAATTTCTTCGCGGAAAACAAAAAATTTATTTCTGACCCATTCGCTTAATAACGCGCAGGAAATAATATCAACTACGCTTCGTCCGCTGACAGTCTGCTTTCCGGTTCGCTGATTGGAAACCGGGTTTCGCGTTTTAGCGTGCTGTGACTTATTTTTATTTTTCGCGGAATTTACCTCGGATAAATTAAACTTAAATAACGGGGGAGCGGATAACATGCCGCATTCTCTGGAAGCGATAGCATTAAGCGTTTTTGATACATAAGGAAGGTTCTCAAAAGGTTTCCAGATTATTTTTATTGTTTCTTCATCATTAATGACAGAATCATCATCGTCTGACCAGTTGTTCCGTGATAATTTCCGCGATATCGGGCTTATCTGGGATTCATAAACCACACATGGAACGAAAGCGCCAGCGGAGCAGACATGATATAAAAATTTAAATAGATAAAATAAAAAACTGTATGATTCCGTTCCTTCCTCGCTGGAAAATTGCGTAAAATAATTAAAAGCCTCAAATAGCGTATAACGTTTTTTGTTTCCGTTAATATCTTCGGCAAGAAGCGAAGGCTCAGCTCCCGGGACTAAACTTGGACACTGCGCTGTCCAGACAGAACGCGAAAAATCATGTTCAGCGCGCGATATAAAATCTTCTTCATCCAGCGCGGATTCCCATTGTATTAAACCAGCGAGGCGGTGATAAAATTCAGCTAACACAGCGGAAAAATCGCTTGAGCAGAACGGAGGATTTTCGGGTAAAAGGGATGTAATAAGTTCTCCGCAGTATGGGATTTCCTCAAATTCTATCGGCTCAAATGGCTGGCTTTGTCCAGTTTTTTCGCGGTCAGAAAATGTCACGGAGTAAGGCGGCGCGATTCTTTTGACAAGCGCTTTACCAAAACGGCTTTCCAAATCCATCCCGCGGAGCCGGAAAAGCGTATGAGGATTGGAATCAATTTCCGCCGCGATAATGTAATAAAGCGCCGCCATGTGTTTGCACGGGTCTCCGTAATCAGGGCATGTGCACGATCTTTTCATCTCCCGCCATTTTCGCGGGATAAGATTTATGCCTTCTTTTTTTAATTTTTGTAAAAAAGTTTCGGGTAACTCGCCTGACGCGATGCGCGCCATCAGCTGAGGATCTTTCTCAATTATCTTGTAGACTTTTTCCGCTTCGGCAAGCGGAGGAAAACCAATTACTACCCTGTAAAACGGACTTGATCTTCCTTCTACTTTCGCGGCGGCGCGTCCATGAGTTAATTCAAGCGATAATACTTTTCCCGCGTTCGCGTAACGCCTTCCGCGGTCAAGACGCTCTCCCATTTGATAACTGTCAAGTACATCAATAAACCATGAACCCCAGGGAGTTACGCCGTATAAATTTTTCACAAAGATTAAATTCCGTTAATTAATTTCCTGATTTTTCAAATCTTTCTTTTAATTTTTTGTAGAAATTTTCCAGGCTTTTGTTTCCATCATTATTTGTGAATAAGCAAAAAGGCATGCTGTCCGATTCTCTGTGATTTTTCACGCAATCCGCGCAGTTCCCGTGTCTTGGGCAGTCGGGACGGGGACATGAACATTCAAAAACGGACGCGTTATTATCCATGCTCATGACTTTGCCGTTTTCGCGTCTGATTTAACCGCGAAAAATCGCTTTATTATAAGCGGATATAAAACAATAACCCAAAAAATCATTATAAAATATCTTATTGTATCAACAACAAGACCTGTGCCGATAATTAATTTTAGTCCTTCCTTGAGTATCAGAACGCCGGCGATGCCAAGAACGAATTTCAACGCCTGCCAGAAATAATTTTTCGCGTTAACTGAAAAATCAATATATATTCTTTCGATAAACATTCCGACAGAAAAACCCAATCCCGCGCCCGCCGCTTTAAGGCAGTCCGATAAATATTTTTCATCTATTTTTCCTGTAGAAAACAATCCGACCGCGATTACAATCACTATTGCTACATACAGAAAAAGAATGGATGATAATATCAGCTGCTTTTTTTTTGTTACTTTCTCTCCTGTAAAAAATCTGACAGCTAACACAACAAGTATCAATGTAATTAATATCGACGCGGCTACATCCTGCAGAGTATGAACGCCAAGATACATTCTGGAAAACCCGACAAGAATTATTAATGTAAAACAGATTATTTTAAATGGCATGTTTTTTACCTGCATTCCAAGCGATCCTAAAAGAGCCGCCGCGCTTTGAGTATGTCCGCTTGGGAACGAGTAACCTGTAGCGTGTTCAATTGCCGAAGGCACGGGTTTAAATGACGGATCAATGACCCATGGACGGTCTATCCTGAAAATAATTTTCATTCCCTGAACTGTCAGCCCGGATAGAAAATACGCGACGCATATGCCGTACGCAATCCGCTTGCTGACGCACCAGAATATTGCGCATAACACAACTATCGCTACGGTTTCTTCGCCAAAACGGGTAATCAGTCCGATTATCGCGTCAAGAAACGGAGTACGTATCCCCTCAAGCGCTCTTAAAAACTCCATATCTTCCTCCTGATAAGCATTATATCATATTTCTTTGATTTAAATCAGTAATTTAATACAAAATCATTATTTTATGGCTTAAACCGTTTTTCGCGCGATTTAAAATGAATAATTTTTTTGTTACGCGCCTTATAAGCGGGAAAAATATTTTTATTTTTTTAATTTTTCAGTCATGCAAAACGCGCGGTTCGAACCCATATAAGGTATCTTTGGATTTTCCAGTTATGGATTATTCACAGCCGGCGGCAGCTTGCTGCCGGATCTTACAGAGGAGGATGTATATGAACAACCTCAATTCTATTTTAATCGAAGGCAATCTGGTCAGAGACCCTCTGCTTCGATCAACTCAAAAGGGAACTCAGCTTTGCACAATGAGTCTGGCTTCGAACCGTTATTACAAGCAGGACACAGGCTTTGAAAAAGAAGTTTCGTTCTTCGACGTGGAAATCTGGTCGCGGCTGGCTGAGCTGTGTTACGCGAAAGGCAAGAAGGGGCGGGGTGTGCGCGTTGTAGGCAGGCTGAAACAAGACAGATGGAATGATCCTGACGGAAAACCAAGGTCAAAAGTTACGATTGTCGCGGAGCATGTTGAGTTCCGTCCCGAATTCAAAAAAGACTCAAAGGCAGCGGCGGAACCGGCTGATGATACTGAAATTAACATTGACGGAGAAGATGAGGCTCTTATGGAAAAAGCGAAGAAGGAGCTTGCCGCTGTCGCGTTTTAATTTTGATTAAAAATGGGGCAAAGACCGGATGTTATGAGCGCCGGTCTTTTTTTGTTTGCTGAGGTTTTATTAAATTGAAGTTTAAAAACTCAGGTGACAATTATTCCTTGCTGGTGTAAAACCCGTCTTTCCAGTTGAAACGGCTTGAATCCGGAAGAGGCGTTCCTTCTTTTACCGCTTTTATTAAATCCTTGTAATTGTTTTTTTTAAGCGCGGGTCCTCTTAAATCTAAAATAAACCGGCTGAATCCCGATTCCATTAAAAATGGTATTTTGTCGGTAATAGAAAAATATTTTTGCGGGTAAACATAAGACGCTGGTATATTGTTTTTTTCAGTTACAAGAAGAAAATTTTCGTCCATGTTATCCGCGAAATAATTGAATTTTAAAACAGAGCTTAAATCAGCTTTTATGTTAAACAGCGGCGGCCACGCGAAAACTGTTATAAAAAACATTTTCCGCAGTTTTTTATCCTGCCCCAGCGTTTTTTCCAGATTCTGTCTGTTATTTTCAAGCGGCGGTATAAATCCATCCGCGCCAAGTGAAGAAACAAAAGAAAGCGACCATGAGTTAAACGTATACAGCCACGGTCCCGCTATTAACCGGATTTTTTCATAGCCTTTGAACAGAGAAAAATGTCCGGGGTTATTTACAATATACTGCGTATAACCTTTGTTTATCAGATTTTTAATTTCATCAATCATGGCGTCATTTTCGCGGCTTGCTGTCTGCTGCGGAAAAAACGGATCGAAAGATAAAATTATTTCTGACGGCTTAAACGGAAGAGGCGGTTTGTTATCCGCTGACAGATATTTCGCTGTTTTCCGCGACAAAGAGAGTATCGCTTTTTGCGGGCGGGAAGACTGCAAAACATATAAATCCTCAGGGCGGGAAACCGCCGCGTATAACCCTTCGGGAAATATCCGCGCGTAAGTTTTCGAGTCTTCTTTTTTTTTCAGAATTATATCAGGAAACGGCGCGGATATTTTTCGCTGTCCTTTATTTTTTTCCTGTCCTTTACCGCCGGAATTCTCCGGGATAATTTGCGCATAACGTTTTCTCATTTCTTTTGTTTGTATCAGGTATACATAGTCGCCATTTTTCGCTTCGCCGAATGACTGATCTAAGGGAACGGAAATCCAGTAACTGTTACTATGAGGCTGCTTTTCGGCGTAAACCAGTTTATGGGAAATTCTCCCGGAATCATCGCTGTGGTGTATTCGCACTGAGTCGCGGGCGGAAAGAGTGATTCCCCTGGGCGGAGTTACAAGCGCGAGCTTTTTATCGCCTGAGCTTTTTACCTTTTGAATTGTTCCAAGGTTAATGCCTGTTCCGCCGTCCTGTAGAGGATTCAACCAGTCGATATTTTGTTCATCGCTGTTAAACAAGTACTGTGTCTTGGCTCTCGCGAAATCGTTGCGTAAAATTTCCCGTCCCTTGTCAATGCTTTGCCTGATCTCTTCTTCGCCGCCCGTTAATACAGCGTCAACAACAATTCTGTAAGCTGAAACCACGGCTCCTACATAAGAAGCGCTTTTCATGCGCCCTTCGATTTTTAAGGCTTTAACTCCGGCTTCATATAAATCCGGCGCCCGATCTAAAAGCTGTAAATCATTCGGGCTGAAATAGTAGCCGCTTTCTTCCCTGCTTCCGTCTGTTATGTGATACTGCCTTCTGCACGCCTGGGCGCACATTCCTCTGTTAGCTGATTTTCCCCCAAGGAAGCTTGAAAAAAGACAAATGCCCGAAACGCTGACGCAAAGAGCGCCGTGGACAAAAACCTCAAGTTCAAGGTTTGTTTCTTTTTTAACGCTTTTTAACTCATCCAGAGAAAGTTCCCGCGCGAGAACCACGCGCGAAACGCCGTGACGCGAAAGAGCGTTCGCGCCTCTCGCCGACGCGATGTTCATCTGCGTGGACGCGTGAAGCCTGAGCGAAGGGAACTCAAGTCTTGCCATTTCAAGAACGCCGAAATCCTGAACAATTATGGCGTCAGGTTCCTGTCCCGCGAGATATTTTAAAAGCTGATACATTCTGTCAGCTTCGCGCTGTTCAAAAACTGTGTTCACTGTAACATAAACTTTTTTCTTCATTTTTTTTAAGCGGAAAAGAGCTGTTTCAAACTGCGAGTAAGTAAAATTCGCGCTTCTCATGCGGGCGTTAAAATCTTTTAAGCCAAGGTATACAGCGTCAGCGCCTTCACCAACAGCGGCGTCAAGCGCTTCAGGAGAGCCGGCGGGCGCTAAAAGTTCAAATGTGTTCATTGGTTAAATATATCAGAAAAATGAAAATGACTCTATCTTGAAATTAGTTTTATAAGCCCGCGTGATATAAAAAAACCAGCGAATATTACAATAAACCTGTCTACAATATTTATAGGGATTCTGGAAATAATATTTACCGCGAGAAGCGGCAGATTGTAGGTAATAAGACCGGGTTTAAAAATATCATCAACGCCAAAATAATGCCTTTCAACATACAAATGCGAAAAATAATCTATAACGCCTCCTAAGACGCTGATTGTTACCGCGCATAACGCATATAATAAAAAAAGTTTTGTGATTAGCGCGGTATAAGTAGCGGTTGTTTTTTCTTTAGAAGACGCTGTCCAATCCCTTTGGGAAGAATCGGGAATATTCACAACCGGTGTTTTTACAGCGCATATTAAAAAAACTTCCGCGATCATGCAAAGAATATAAAAACTATAGCCGTTGTAAAACGCGCTTGGAAAAAACCATGAAAGAAAAGCCGTAAAAATACCCGGTATTATACCGAACGCGAACGCGATTGCCGCGGTAAAAACCGTATCAAGAAACAGCGGTAATTTAAGTAAATTCATAATTAGGCCGCTAAAAAGGATATTAAAAAACGCCGCTGAAACGCACAAAGCCGTTACTATTAAAACATTCCGGCGGGTCAAAGCGCAGGCAATAAGATTAAATTGTTTAATTTCCATATAAATATTGTATCAAATTATTTTATTTTTTTGTATGCTGATTATATATGAGATTTGTTTTTTGCGTATTATCAGCTTCTCTGTTTATGTCATGCGAAAGCCAGACAAGCACTGTATTACATGACATTGTAAACAAGTGGGCAAGTATTAATAGGCTGTTATACGATGAAGAATCACAATTTTCTGATGCAGCCCGTCTTATACAAGCAAGCGATGATTTTATACAGTCGTTCCTGAATTTTAAAAAATCAGATTTATACCGTATTTACAGGTCGATTCCTTTATCACCTGAGACTGAGCGCAGTTTTTTTGGTTACAGCGTCACAGATATTCCCGAAATTGAAATTGTAACTGAATTAGCGTTTACATTCCGCGATTTTGTAATTTCCGGCGATATGGAAAACGCGGAAAGAACGTCAGTTGAAATGTCGGAATTTCTTATCAGTTTATTATTAATCGATGGAAAAACACAGCAGTATATAAGTTCTTCTTATTTAAATTTGCTGATCGCTCTTGTGTTTTTTATCGCGATAATAATTTTGCTTATTTTGTTTTTGCATAAATCCCTTACTACCTCATTAAAGCGGGAAGCCGAAGGAACGATTTTTTCACATGGTTATATGCTCGCGCAGGATGAAGAGAGGGGCAGAATCAGCCGTGAACTGCACGATACTGTTATTCAGGATATGCGCTGTCTGATGCTGGAAAATGAAAAAACAGTTCCCAAGATGGCGGAGCTTATCAAAAAAACAAGAGATATTTGCGCGAGCCTTATTCCGCCGGATTTTCGTTTCTGCGAGTTGCCTGACGCGTTAAGACAGCTTTGCGTTGAGTTCGGCGAAAAAACCGGAATTGACTGCCGCGCGGAAATTGACGGGAACATCAGCCTGGAATTTACGGCAATGGAAAAAAGACTTCAGGTTTTCAGAATTGTTCAAGAAGCGCTTTCGAACATCGAAAAACACGCGGAGGCGAAAGAGGCGATTGTGACAATGCGCCAGACAATTAACAGCGGCAGTACAGGCGGAATTATTTATATCAGCATAGGCGATGACGGAAAAGGATTTAAACCGCCCTTAGATAGTTCTGGCCGCATTATTGACGCCATTGATAAATCGCACATAGGCATTATCAGCATGAAAGAACGCGCGGCGATACTCGGTGGGCGGTTAAGAATTGAAAGTGAAACCGGAGAAGGCGCTTTAATCTGCCTGGAAATTCCCGCGTCCTGTAATGACGTTTAACGTACAAAGGAGTGATAATGGAAGTTTTATTAATTGATGATCATCCGATGCTTAACGCCGGAATAGTTTCGATTCTGGAAAAAACCGGCGTTTTTACTGTCACCGGGCAAGCGCAGTCGCTTCAAGAAGCCGTTAATATTATCGAGAAATCCGATACACTGCCATCTCTTATTATTCTTGATCTGCTTCTTGGCGAAGATAATGGACTTGATTTCCTTCCTTTGCTAAAAAATATTTGTTACAGAAAAAAAATTCAGGGAGTATCCGCCGATCAGCCGCCTGTTCTTGTTTGTTCCGCGCTGGGAGACTCATTTAAAATTCAAACTGCCTTAAAATTAGGAGCAGCCGGTTTTTTATCCAAAACAAGCGGCAAAGATGAACTGCTCGCGGCGATAAATACAATACTAGGCGGAAAGGTTTATATATCAAGCGAGTTAAATTCAAAGCTAAATATTAATACGACTCTTTACGCTAAGTTTACAAAACGCGAAGTTGTTGTAATAAATTTATTAAAAGCAAATAAAACAAATAAGCAAATTGCCGTCTCGATGTCCATAAACCAGAGAACCGTAGAAAATTATATCAGCAAGATATATTTTAAGACAGGATTTTCAAGCCGCGAAGAAATCCAAAAACTTTAATTGAGTTGTTCGATAACTCCAATGATTTTAAATTACTCTGTATTGTAATACCGCCTCCAGTTCTGCTATTATATTTTTATGACAGAAAAACCTGACAAAATAATAGATTGCGGACTGGATATTGGCTCAATGACAGTAAAATGCGTTCTTTTTGACGAAGCGGAAAATGTCATATGGAAAGAATATAAAAGGCATAACGGACATCAAAGAAGCTGCGTCAGGGAATTTTTATCATATATAAACGGGAAATTTCCTGATAAAAAACTTCGCATCGCGATAACAGGAAGCGGTTCGCGCGCGTTAAAAGATATTCTGGACGCGCAGTTCATTCAGGAGGTAAACGCTTTAACGCTTGCCGTAGAAACGCTTATCCCGCAGGCGAACTCAGTAATAGAACTTGGCGGACAGGACGCGAAAGTAATTATATGGAAAGGCGATAAAAATAACCGCCAAACCGTAACGTACATGAATGATAAATGCGCGGGCGGAACAGGTTCTACAATCGATAAAATTATGAGCAAAATCGGAATTTCCCAGGAAGACGCGGGTATAATAAAATTGAATAATAGCCAAATTCATCATATAGCAGCCAAATGCGGAGTTTTCGCCGAAACCGATATTGTCGGACTTCTTAAAGCGGGAATTTCAAAAGAAGAAATATTTATTTCGCTTTGTTCCGCGATCGTTAAACAAAATATCGAAGTGCTTGTTCATGGAAATGTTTTAACAGACAAAGTTCTGCTGCTGGGCGGACCTAATACATACATTCCTGTCCTGATAGAGTTATGGAGGGAGCAGATTGCCGAAACATGGAAGATTCACGGATACTCGCCGTCTGAGAGCGACATTGAAAAATCTGTAATTCTTCCCGGTGATTCGCAGTTTTTCGCCGCTATAGGCGCGATTTATTTCGCGCGTGAAAATCACAGCCTGCATGTTTCCAATGTAGATAAAAACTGGTATGAGAAAGCGTCGGATAAAAATAAAAAATTTAACAGCGAGGTTAATAAAGGATTAATTGAAAACGAAGAGGAACTCATTAATTTTAAAAAATTGTATTCTGTGCCTGAACCGGTAAACCGGAATATTAAAAACGATACAATTAAATGTTATATTGGAATTGACGGCGGATCAACCAGCACAAAGATAGCGTTCATTGATGAAAAAAACGATTTAGCGTATTCCGATTATGTTCTTTCCAATGGCAATCCGCTTGATGATATAAAACATTTATTTCAAAAAATTTATAATTGGCAAAAAGAAAATAACGCCGAAATAAAAATTCTTGGCGCAGCGGCGACAGGATACGCGGCGAACATTATCAAAGCGGCGATAAACGCGGATTTCTCCGTTGTAGAAACGATCGCGCATTTCCGTTCAGCTGTCGAGCTTTATGGCGACGCTGATGTAATCTGCGATGTCGGCGGGCAGGATATTAAAATTTTATTTATTAAAAATAAACGCGTCGCTGATTTCCGCCTGAACACCCAGTGTTCCGCCGGCAATGGTTATTTTTTGCACGCGATGGCGAATCAGTTTAATGTTCCTCTGGATCAGTACGCGGATTACGCGTTTAAAGCGAAAGCTGCTCCTAAGTTTAATTACGGCTGCGCTGTGTTTATGGATCAGGACAGAGTTAATTTTCAGCAGGCAAACTGGAAGAAGGAAGAGATGATGTGCGGACTCGCGCAGGTTCTTCCCCTTAATATCTGGAATTTTGTGGTACAGGAAAGCAACCTCGCGAAGTTCGGCAAAAGATACATACTTCAGGGCGGGACGCAGAAAAACCTAGCCGCTGTTAAAGCGCAGGTTGATTTTATCAAGCGTAAAACTGAAAACGCTGAAGTTATTGTTCACAAATACACAGGGATAGCGGGGGCTGTCGGCGCCGCGCTTGAAGCGAAAAAAAACATCGCCGGAAGCGCGCGGGAAACAGCGTTTATCGGAATTAAACAGGCGGCGGATATTTCGTTTAACACAGCAAGCGGAGATTCCACAATCTGTAGTAAATGCGCTAACCGCTGCATGCGTACTTTTATCAATATTGAAAACGGCGCGCGCAGTCAGCTTTTTATTTCCGGTTACGGCTGCGAGATAGGTTCATCTCAGGATAACGAAATCGTAAGAGAAAAACAGCGTAAAATAAAAGAAACATACGCGAAAAACCCCGATATTTCTGATATCGCGGCGCGTGATGTGTTTTCGCGTTATGAATTTAAAAAACTGCCGGAGCATGGAACTATAATCGACAGGAACGAATTTTATCCTGAATTTTCTCAAAGAATCGTTCCAAAAAAAGAATGGAAGATGCCGTTTCAAAGAAGCGGCGTAAAACGCGGCGATTATACAATCGGCATTCCTAAACTGCTTAACATGTTTTATTTTACTCCGATCTTTACGGCGTATTTTGAAACCCTCGGTTTTAATGTTGTATATTCGGATTTTACAAATCAAAATTTATGGGAAAACGGAAATTTATGGGGAACAATTGATCCGTGTTTTCCCGCGAAAGTCGCTCCTGCTCATATCTGGCAGATGCTAAACATGCCGGATGTAAACGCGATTTTTTTTCCGATAATCACGCATTTGATTTCTGATGTCAAAAACACTCTTGGAAATAACGCCTGCGTAATTCAAATGGGAACTCCCGAAGTAGTGGAAGCGGCGTTTACCAAAGACAGGGATATATTTAAGGAAAAAAACATTGAATTTTTCGATCCTTCGCTTAACATGGACAGATATGTACAGGCATGTGACGAAATGTTTGAGTATTTCTCGCCTAAATTTCACATAACACGGGATGAAAACGCGTGGGCGTTCAATAACGGAACAGCCGCGCTCGAAAAATATTTAAAAAAACAGAGGGAAATATTTACAGATACAATGAATGATCTGATTAATGAAAACAGAGTCGGTGTTTTGTTGATAGGGCATTGTTATCATCATGACTTTGGATTAAATCATAAAATCCCGGAAGAGTTTAGAAAGCGCGGTTATCCTGTATTTACAATTGAGTCAATCCCTGTAGATGATGAATTTTTATCGCAGTTATATCTGAACGAAGACGAAGGAAGGAAAATCAACGATGTCTGGGCGCGTAATTTTAACCGTAATACAAATTTAAAAGTATGGGCAGCGAAAATCGCCGCCCGCCATCCGAATCTCGCGGTTGTAGATTTATCGTCATTCAAATGCGGGCATGACGCGCCTACTTATAATTATATCGATCAGATTCTTGACGCTTCTGCGACGCCGCATTTTGTTTTTCACGACATTGATCAAAACAAGCCGAGTTCCACATTTAAAATACGCGTAGAAACAGCGGATTATTTCCTGAAAGAATATGAAAAAGTATTTTTAAGAGGCGAAAAATGAAAAAATTAAATCCGCCTAAATATATAAAAAAAGATCAATGGACGGGAATAAATAATCCGGTTTGGGATAAAAAAGATAAAAATACAGTTACTATTCTTTTTAATTTTTTTGAAGAATATAAATCTTTTTTTCTGCAGGCGTATTTTCACCGCGTAGGCTATAAATACCGCGATTTGGGTAATCACACAAGGGACGATTTTCTTTTAGGCCGCGAATATGGAACAAGAATGCAGTGTAATCCAATATATTTTACTCTTGGAACATTTGTTAAAGAACTGTTAAGAATAGAAAAAGAAGAAGGTTTATGCAAAGAAGAAATTGTCAAAAAATATGTTATTCTCGCGGGAGGCGGACAATGCGGACCGTGCAGATACGGAATGTATCCCGCGGAATATTTAAAAGTTTTTAGCGCGATGGGTTTTAAGGATATAAAAGTTTTAATTTTTAACTCGGATATAATTCAGGATCCTCCGATGCCAAAAAATTCCGCCATAAAATTTTCCGTATATTTAAAAGTTAACGCCGCTATTACCTTAATATTGGCGGATTTAATACATATCGCCGAATGCGCGATCCGCCCTTACGCCAGAGACAAGGATGCCGCGATGAAAGTGATAGATGAATGCAGGCATGATATTCTAAAATCTTTTAAAAGCCATTTATATCTTTTTAAACTGCCGACGGCGCTGCGCAGAGCAGGAAAAAGAATAGCGCGCATAGAAAAAACCGATAAAAAATTACCGTTAATTTTTGTTACTGGCGAAATTTTCGCGAATCTCGCGCATGGAGACGCGAATTACAATTTACGCAGATTTATCTCCGATGAAGGCTGCGAAGTGATTCCGGGATTATTTTCTTTGCGCGGAACCTATGATAGTTTTGTCAGGAATTACAGATTTTCTAAAAATTACAAATACGCCGGTGATGACAAAACCGCGGCGTATTGTAAAAAATATATTAGAAGGCAGAAATTTATTATCGCTTTTGTAAAAGGACTTTATAGACTGATAGATTCCTTTTTTAACCAGAAACAATTCGGCGGAAAGGGCGAGCTGCACGATCTTGAAGAAATGACCAAGCTGGGACATGAACATTATCATACTTCGATTTTCGGAGGCGAAGGAAACCTGGAAATCGCCGAAGCGATTTATTATCATGATAAAGCGGACGGATTTATTTCCGTTAAGCCGTTTGGCTGTATGCCGTCAAGCGGCGTTTCTGACGGTATTCAAAGCAAGATTACGGCAATGTACCCGGATTTAAATTATCTGTCTATAGAAACATCAGGCGATAATGAAGTCAGTATCTTATCCCGCGTCAGCATGACTTTATATAAAGCAAGACAAAAACTGGAAAAAAGAAATTCTCGCTAAATTATTTTTAGTTATAAAAAAGGAGTTAAAATGAATATTCATTTTGTTGAAGTTACAAGAGAAAATTGGGAGGAATGTATTGGTCTTTCTGTAACAGATGATCAAGAAGATTTTATTATATCAAATTGCGAGTCTATTTTTCAATCAAAATTTGTGGAAAATTGTTTTCCATTGTGTATTTACAATGATAGCGAAATGATAGGATTTTTGATGTATGATATTGATCCAGAAACCAAAAGATGGGAGTTAAGCAGACTTATGATAGATGAGGAGCACCAAAGAAAAGGTTATGGCAAACAGGCTCTTTTATTGCTTCTTAAACAATTAAAGGAAAAAATTGGTTCCATAATATTTTATACGAGTGTTGAACCTGAAAATAATACAATGAAAAATCTAATTAAATCTTTAGATTTTATTGAAACTGGTGAAATTATGTGGGATGAAGAAGTTTTTTGTATTAATCTTTAGAGTTATTTCAATGAAGCAAAAAATTAAAGTATTTATAATTATCGGTATTGTTTTGATTGTTTTAGGAATCATATTCCCGTTGTCGATATCAATTTATATGTATCAGTCAGTTTTCGGCAATAGATATGAAACAACGCCATATATGGCAAGAAATCTTAGCGAATTTGATAAACTTAACAGAAAAAGATTTATTTTCAAATCAAATAACAATCAGGACTTGGTTGGGTACATATATTTAAAAGAATCAAACAATATAAAAGGAATTATTGTAATTGCCCATGGACTTGGCGGAGGAGGACACAATGCGTATATGAATGTCGCTGATTATTTTACAGCAAACGGTTATATTGTTTTCGCTTATGACGCGACAGGTAATGATGAAAGTGAAGGTAATTCTGTAAATGGCTTTCCGCAGGGTTTAATCGATCTTGATTACGCGATTCGTTTTATTAAAAATAATACGGAATTTGAAGGATTACCAATTATGCTTTTTGGACATAGCTGGGGAGCTTATTCCGCAGGTAATGTTTTAATTGCCCATAAGGATATAAAAGCAGTTGTAATGGTCGCGGGAATAAATAAATCCGCTGATATTATTAAAGAAGCCGGAGAAAAAATGCTTGGTAAGGGTATATATCTTTTAATGCCTTATATATCTCTTATAGAAAAAATTAAATTTGGGAGGTATTCGTCATATAGCAGTATTAGCGGTTTTGAAAATTCGGAAGCAGGGATTATGTTAATTCATTCCAGTGATGACGATACAATTTCTTACGATAATAATTTCAAAATATTTTACGAATTATACAAAAATAACCCGCGGTTTATTTTCGTTAGCTACGCGGATAGAGGGCATAATTATGTTTATTTTTCTGACGCGTCAAAGGTATATCGTGATGAATTTAATCAAAGATTCGCGGAATATATTAATTCAACAGGCGCTGAAATAAACTTAGAAATTAAATTAAATTACATGAATGAAAAAGGAAATAAACTAATGATGTTTGAGTTGGACAATGAGTTAATGGATAGGATAGTGATGTTTTACGATAGTTATATAAAATAATTATTCCAAAATTCCAAATTGCGTACTTGTATTGTAATAATTTCCTCACTTTATTATACTCGTCTTTACCGGGCTGCCGCGGCCTTCAAGGTTCGGCAGCCTTTTTTCCAGCGCGGCTAAGGATATTTCGACATTTTCATGGACTTCATGTTCGTTGACGCATCCTACTGTGATCATGTCCTTGTCCCTTAAAACGTTCCAGTTAAAAGTGAGCCCGATATAGGGTGTTACGCGCCCTGCCGCCATCGGTTTAATTGTCATAACAGGTTTTTTCGCTTCGTGGATAATTTTTATGACTGATTCAACCTCAACCTGCATTAAAAAACCCATGCAGTTAAAAATCTGAATGTATGTTTCTACATCATAATTGTTGTTATCTGAATATTGAATAATTTCCGGCATGTGAGCTGAAAGACCGGGGATAAGCCCCGCTTCGCGGATCATGTCAGTGTAATCGCCTATTCTATCCAGCATCTGCTTGTTTTTGTTTACAAGCTGCTCGCAGGAAGCGTGATGAATAAGGCAGAAAGAGCTTCCGATTTTAGCGCTGTTTTTAATGACCGCTTTCGCTTCGTTACGCGCAATTTCAGAATCATCCATATTCAAGTGCGGAGTATCAATGCGTATCAGCCTTTTGCCGGTTTTTTCCTCCGCGCGTACAATCTTTTCATTACATTCAGGATGAGTGGAGAACGGTCCCATAATCGCGTTAATCCCGTATTTTAAAAACGCGCTTATTATTTTATAAGTCTCATCGCCTGAGGCATGCTGATCTTTTATAAAACAATCCGCGGCGTGTCCTGTGTGACTCCAGCCGAAAAACCAGTTTGTTCCTATTATCATCCTTGGAAGCGAAACATCAGCTATAGCGGTTCTTGGGAAATTCATTTTGCTCTCCTTAATTATTTTTATAGAAAATCACGCACTGGCGATCTTCTTCTTTTAAGCCTTTTAAAAGAAAAAGTTCCCTTAAAAGCCGGGGCGTTGTATCAACTCTGTATGAGATGCCTCCTGTGTGAACAAGCAGTTCATTTAGTATCAGTTCATTCGCGCCCGCGAGCGTCTGCAGTCTGCACGCCAAATTAATTCCGTAGCCGATATAATCCCGGTATTTTAGTTCCGATAATTCCGCGGATATTTCAAACTTATAAACCTTTTCAGAAACCAGCGCTCCCGCGAGGCTTAAGATGTCATGATGCTTGAATAATTCCTCATTTAAAAATTCCGTATATAAATTAAAAATCGCGAGCGCTTCATCTATTGTTTCCTGCGTAGTGTCATCCCAGATAATAAAAACGCCGTCTCCCATAAGCTTGTAATATGAACATCCGTAACCAAACTGATTAATGCATGATAAAAGATTTGATGTAAATTCCTTTATTAGCTTAAACACTGTAATATCGTCATTATCGCGTAAAAAATCGCTGAAATTGCGTATATCGAGGCATAAAACAAGCGCGGCGTTACGGACTTCGCCCAGATACGAGCCTTCAAAAACATCGACAGGCATTTTCTTCAGCCCTTCAATCGCGCCAATATCTAACACAAGCCCGCGGCTTATTTTCTCAGTTGTTTCCAGTTCCTTTAACAAATTATCCATAATGATATAATAACATTGTATCAGGTTTTTTGATACTGTATCGCGTGTAGACTTTAAAATAAATAATTGTTAACATCTTTTCATGTCAGAAAATAAACAAAACGAAAAACCCGAAGCCAGCCAAAGACTGGCGGTAATCCGTCATTCAGTGAGCCACATTATGGCGCAAGCCGCGGTGAAACTTTTTCCCGGAACCAAAACGGCGATCGGTCCCGCGATCGAAAATGGTTTTTATTATGATTTCCTTTTTCCAAAACCTGTAACATCCGACGATCTCGCGGCCATCGAAACAGAAATGAAAAAAATTATCGAATGCAGGCAGGATTTTTTTAAAGTTACTTTAAGCCGCGGTGACGCTCTGACCCGTTTTGCCGGTGAGCAGTTTAAAACGGAACTTATTAACGAGCTTCCCGAAAACGAAGAAATATCGTTATACGAAAACCGCGATAAAGACGGGCAGACTCAATGGGCGGATCTCTGCAGAGGGCCGCATGTCGCGAACACAAGAGAGATTAACTCCGCCGCATTCCGCCTGCAAAACATCGCCGGAGCGTATTGGAGAGGCGATGAAAAACGTCCGATGCTTACCCGAATTTACGGAACAGCGTGGGAAAACCCCAAAGATTTAAAAGCTCATCTCGCTTTCCTTGAAGAAGTTGAAAAAAGAGATCACCGCCGCGTCGGAAAAGAAATGGAACTTTACTCGATCCATGAGGAAGCGGGCGCGGGTCTTATTTACTGGCATCCCAACGGCGGCAGGATGAGAGTCGCGCTTGAGGATTTCTGGCGCGGAGAGCATTACCGCAACGGTTACGAAATACTTTATACGCCTCACATCGGCAAAAGCTGGCTGTGGGAAACATCCGGACACCTTGGTTTTTACAAAGAAAATATGTACAGCCCGATGAAAATCGACGAGCAAAATTATTACATCAAGCCGATGAACTGTCCGTTCCATCTTTTAATTTACAATAACAAAGGACACTCTTACCGCGACCTGCCTCTCCGCTGGGCGGAACTAGGCACAGTGTACCGCTACGAGCGCTCAGGCGTTTTGCACGGTCTTCTGCGCGTAAGAGGATTTACTCAGGATGACGCGCATATCATCTGCACGCCCGGACAAATGGAAAGCGAGATATGCGAAGTGCTTCGTTTCAGTCTGAGCATCTGGAAGGTTTTTGGTTTTAAGGAAATTAAAGCGTATCTCGCGACAAAACCGGAAGCAAGCGTAGGTGATCAAAAAAAATGGGATGACGCGCTTGAAAGCCTTCGAAGGGCGATTGACGCGGAAGGTCTCCCCTATGAAATGGACGAAGGCGGCGGCGCTTTTTACGGTCCAAAAATCGACATAAAAATTAAAGACGCGCTAGGCCGCGAGTGGCAGATGTCAACCATTCAGTTTGATTTTAACGAGCCTGAACTTTTCAATTTAACTTTTGTCGATACTGACGGACAGCACAAACGCCCTTACATGATCCACCGCGCGCTTTTCGGGAGCCTGGAGCGTTTCTTCGGCGTTTTAATCGAGCATTTTGGCGGCGCTTTTCCTGTATGGATAGCTCCCGAACAGGCGGCAGTCATTCCCGTTTCGGAAGCGTTTAACGATTACGCGGAAAAAACCGCCGCGCGGCTAAAAGCGCTGACAAGCGATGCCTTTAATTTGCGCGTAACGGCAGAGCTGAGCGATGATCGCCTGAACGCGAAAATCAGAAACTGCCAGACCAGGAAAATTCCATATATGCTTGTTGTAGGCCAGAAAGAAGCCGACGAAGAAACGGTATCAATACGCCTGCGCGACGGAAGGCAGCTTCCCGCGATGAAGATTGAGGAATTCGCTTCTTACGTTGCGGAAAAAATAAAAAGCAAATCTCTGGAGCTGTAACATGAAAAAATTTTTGTTAATTTTTTTGTTTTTTAGCGCGTTAATTTTCTCCTGCGCCACAGCTCCTGTAAACGTAGCTCCTGACGGCAGACATATCCCCGCGGATTTTACGGGAGTTGTTCACGCTGGAATGAGCGCCAACCCTGAAGAATATGAACTGATTAACTACATGGACGCGAGCTGGCTGCTTCAGACATTTTACTGGAGCAGAATTGAGCCTGAGCAGGGTAATTGGAATTTTCAAAGTTATGATGATTTTGTTGACAGAGCGATTGACAATAACAAAAAAACAATCGGCGTTTTGGCGTATGATGTCGGCTGGATACATGAAGATAATAAAAGTCATCGTTATGTTTCCAATGAACAGCTTCCGTATTTTCTGGAATATGTGCGGAAGACAGCGGAGCATTTTAAGGGCAGGGTAAACGCCTGGTCTATCTGGAATGAACCTAATTGGCATTTTTGGAACGGAACAGAAGATGAATTTGTTGAGTTATCGCGGCAGGCGGCGGATGTAATCAGGGAAGTTGACAGTGATGTAATTCTTCTCGCGGGCGCGTTTAACCGTAATGTAACAGGATTGCCGGTAAGATTTATCAGAAAAATGTTTAAATCAGGCGCGATGGATAAAGTTGACGGCATAGCCTTTCATCCTTATGAATTAAATGTTTCCCGTTCAATACGGATTTATAATCAATTAAGAAAACTAGTTGATGAATACGGTTTCGCGGATAAGATATGGATTTCTGAAGTTGGATTTCCGACAGGCGGAAGTTATCCGACAAAATTCCCCTTGGAACGGTTTCCGGAAGTGATTATTAAAACATACGCTCATCTTGCTTCCGCCGGAGCAAGGTTTGTTTTATGGTATCAGATGTTTGATCCCGCGGAACGAACTGAAAATAATTCCGAACATTATTTTGGCCTTTGGCGAAGCCAGCAGGATCATACTTCCAAAGGAGCTGAGGCGTTTCGTTTGTGTTCTTTGTATATGTCAGATACGACTTGTTATGTGCTAACAAAGCGCGATGGCTTGCCGGGATCAATGCGCGCGTTCTGGTTTAAAGGATCGATATGCAGCGCTTTAGTGATTTGGAATGAAGGCGGAACCAGAAACATAAATATCGAGCTGCCCGGAGCAAATCATTTAAATCATAATATCAGCACAGGAATCAGCGGCTCTATACTGATGGAAAACGCTGTCAGAGTCGGACGCGATCCTGTTGTTATCACATATAATCACTCAAGCGAAGGCAGACCGGTTTTCAAATAATGGGATTATTCGAAAATTTCAATTTTTGAACAGCCAAAATTCATAGTACGAATTTTCTTGACGTTTCTTTTTATTTTCTTATTTTATAACTATTAGGATTATTTAATGAGGCGATTATAAACTGAGGAACCCGGAGGAACTCAATGAATGACAGAACTGTCAGAATTATGGAATTTCTAGCTAATAATAATACGGTAAAAATTGATTTGCTTGCCGAGTTATTGGATGTATCGCAGGTAACCCTTCGCAGGGATTTAGACAAGCTTGAAAAGTCCGGCATTGTTAAACGCTATCACGGTTACGCGAGCCTTGACGGCGCTGATGATACCAGCAAAAGAATTGCTTTCGCGTATCCAAACAAAAAAAGAATCGCGAAAGCCGCCGCGCAGTTAGTAAAAGACGGTGAGACAATAATGGTGGAATCAGGCTCATGCTGCACTCTGTTTGCCGAAGAACTGACTGTAATGAAAAAGAACGTGACTATTATCACAAATTCGCTCTTTATTACAAATTATATTCAGGATTTCAGGAATATTAAAATTATCCTGTTAGGAGGATATTTCCTTCCCGATTCACAGGTTTTAGTCGGTTCGATGGTGTCAAAATTCGCGCGTAATTTTTTTGTTGATAAATTATTTATCGGAGCGGATGGTTTTATACCGGAACATGGTTTTATGGGAAGCGATTATCTTCGCGTTGAGACTATTTCACAGCTTTCTGCCTGCGCTAATAAAGTTTTTATACTTACTGAATCGGAAAAATTCAGGCGCCCGGGCTCGTATAATTTAATTCAATTTGACAAGTTATCAGGCGTAGTAACTGATGACGGCATACCAAATGAAGCTGAAAAAATACTCGCGGAAAATAATGTCCGGCTCATTAAAGCTCCTGTTTTCGAGGAAAAATTAAACTGGCGAAAATTCCCCGGTCTTCCGCCGGTACTTTATAAAGAGAAAAAAGACAATTAAAATATTTTTTCTAAGGCTTTTTATACGCTAATAAGGTTCTAATAATCTTTTAATATTGACAAAAGCCTTTCTTTATTAATCGATCTTAAAAAATTCGCGAGACGCGGGCCTTGATCTTTGCCGATTAGCGCCTGATACGCCGCGTTAAAAAGCGCTTTGCCTTCTATGCCGGCTTTTTCTGCCGCCGCGTAAATCGCTGACGCGCATTCTTTGTCGTCCGCGAATTCGTCTATCTTGCAGATAACATCATCGCGCAAAATCCGGACCGCGTTTTTTTCTATATCCGTTAAAAGGCGGGATGTATCTCCATTGATTTCTTCTCCGCGCTTCGAGCCGCCTGACCTTTGGTTCGCGGTTCGATGCGTTTTCGCGGTATCCTCTTCTTTTTTTAATTTAAACCTGAAATCTTCCGGGGCGCAGTTTTCCACCCAGTACTTCGCGCGTTTTGCTCTGGCTGCAAGCGGTTCTGTCTGCCGCGGCGAAAGCTTGATCTTGTTAGCTGCAAAGTAATCATCGGATATATCCGCAAGGGTTTTTTCGATGTCGCCGTCGGCAATCTGAATCAAATTGCATAAATGCCGGAACGGAACCTGAAACGGCTTTTCGGCGGAATTTTTTAGCAGAGCGTCATCAAGGCGCGTTGACTTTCCTTCAGTTCCAACCTGCGAAAGTTCGTAAATGCGTTTTTCTTTTTGATACGTTGTTTCATCTTTCGCTTTTTCAATTTTCCACGCTACGCGTTCTGTTTTATCATAATCTTCGTATATTTTTATTACATCAAGATCAAAAGAAATCGTAAACTCTGTATTCGGTCTTGTTCCCGCGAACAAGTATCTTGTTAACTCCGGAGTGTAAACGTTAAGAACCTGCCTAAGATCGATTACATCGCCTGATGAACTGGACATTTTTCCGGGAAGTCCCTTGGTTCCGATAAAATCATAGCGGAAAGAAACCGGCGCGTCCCAGTTATACACATCTTTGCTAACGTGTTTCGCGGTATCAAAACTTCCGCCTTGGCTGTGATGATCCTTTCCGGCAGGTTCGAAATCAACTTTTTCATATTCCCACCGCATGGGCCAGTCGACGCGCCATGAAAGTTTTATGCCTTTCGCTTTTTGTATATCGAGTTTTTCTTTATTGCCGCATCTTTTGCAATTATAACTTAAACCCCAGTCGTTATCCCAATTTTCTATTTCCGTTTCATCGGCATTGCACTTTTCGCAAAAAACGCTGACAGGCCAATAATCGCCTGTGATTTTATGCGCGTCATCGCGGTACTTATTTAATATATCCTTTAACAGTTCTTTGTTTTCAAGCGCTTTTCGGATGCCTTGCGCGTAACGCGATGATTTATACCTTTCCGCCTGATATAAAAATTCAGGGAAAATCCCGGCTATAGGCAGAGTGTTTTCAACGTCAACTTCATGATGCCGCGCGTAACTTGAATCCCTCTCCCAGGGGTCGGGAACCATTGTTATCGGAAACCGCAGATACTTTTTTAATTCATCCTGTTTAGGCATATTAGCGGGGACTTTTCTGAACACATCGTAATCATCCCATGAATAAATAAAACGCGCGTTCTTCCCCATATCCCGAAGCGCGCGCGCTACCAGTTCCACAGTGATTATTTCCCTGAAATTTCCGATATGCACTGTCCCTGAAGGAGTAATTCCCGAAGCGCAGGTGTAGAGTTCTTTTTCGCCTTTTTCAAAAATAATTTTCGCCGCGGCTTCATCAGCCCAGTGGTACGTTGTTGGTTTCATGAGAAGAGTATAGCATTTTGTTTATCAGGTAAAAAGTGTTTTTAACTTCATATTATCGATAGTAAATTTTATGTATCTATGTATATTTTTTAATACTATTTTTTTGTTTTATTACCGATTTTTTTGCCTTATACATTATTTTTTTTTCATAACTCTATACCAGATATAGAGTTATATTATATCTTCCGCTTTTGTTTTTTCTTGGCATGATTTTTGCTGTTTAAAGTTTGTGGATAGAGCTATATCAATATTTTCATCATTTTTCTTTGGAAGATCATCACAAACATCGGCGTCTACATGGGAAGCGGGCGAGTTAAAATCAGAAGCTCTCAGAAAAACTCTTCATTTTCTTATCGCGCTTGTTCCCGGCATGGCAGCCATTGACAGAACAGCGACTGTTATTATTTTGATGATCGGGACAATTGGCTATACATGTATGGAATATTTGCGGCTTTCCGGCGTAAAAGTGCCTTTAGTTTCATCATTAACCAGTATGGCTTCCCGCCCGCGGGATTATGGGCGATTTGTTATCGGTCCTGTTACTTTAGGGTTAGGCGCTCTTCTGGCTCTGCTTCTTTATCCGTCTAACGCCGCTGCTATAGCGATTTACGCTCTTGCCTTTGGCGATGGCGCCGCCAGTCTTGTGGGCAAGGTTTTTGGCAGATGGCGGCCGGCTTTTCTTTACGGAAAAAGCCTTGAAGGTTCGTTCGCGTGTTTCGCGATGGTGTTGATCAGCGCTTACGCCATTAGCGGACAATTGCGCGTCGCTCTTACAGCCGCTTTTACAGCCGCGGTGGTCGAAGCCTTGCCGCTTAAAGATTACGACAATATCGCCATTCCTGTTACAGTTGGTCTCGCGGTTCAGTTTTCGTCAATTATGTTTTGAGCTTTGATAAATTTTTCCTAAAATACTTGACAAAACATTTTTTATTAGTTATATTATTTCTAGGATATCGATAGGGGACGTTGGTTCTTCAACCGGGATTTGTTCGGATGCTTCAAAAGGGTCAGCTTTTCGCTGGCTTACTTGAAAAAAGCGCACGTTTTTTTGTTTGTTGAGACAGGCTTCAAACGCGTTTCCATGCGCTTTTACACACACACAAATTAATTGTTTTCGGTAACAGTTGCTTTGGCGAAAATTCGCGAAATTTTTTTCAAAGTACTTGACAAACTGTTTAAGAAAGTAGTATGTTCATAAAACTTGCGCGTTTAATTTTACCGCAAGATACGCAAGCCTGAGTTTGCGTGATTTTGAGTGCGCCTATAAAAGGCAGCGATATTTGGCAAATAATCTGGCGGCGAGAAAGCGGTCAGAGGATAGGGAAGGGGAGAGTTCATAATAACCCTTGTAGCAAGCGCGGCTAAGGCGGCGCGCTAATTATGGGTTATTGTGTGTGAGTTTTAGCTGTGCTAAAACAAAACTCAAGGGTTGTTACCATTGATTGGTAACGCCAAAGAAGGTTGCTAAAACCGCTAGCGCGGTTTTAGCTTTGAGTTTCAACCTGCGGTTGAAACTCATGGGTAAAACGCGAGGCGTTTTACCAAAGCAGCAAGCGTATGTTGAAGTTTGATAAAACCCTAACCGGTAAACCGGTTTCAGGTTTTATCTAATGAGTTTGCGCGGAGCGCGAACTCAAAGCTATAACCTGAAAGGTTATAGCGCAAACCTTGACAATTCTAAGATAAAAGACAAAGTTTTTTATTGATAAAGTCAGGGCTCGAAATGAGAATCTAACCGGCTTCGGCCGGAT
>JGI24695J34938_10000643_pt1 | contig 33347 bp, 25 predicted proteins | sample TergutCo191P3_FD_34938 | JGI IMG/M metagenome (IMG submission 34938)
CCCAGATAAAACCGTATGATTCAAAAATTTTTGTCACTGTTGACGGAGGGTGGTATCTCTGGTCGTAAGAAACATTCCACCAGTCTCTGCCCGCCTGAGATGTCCACAGCCAGTAAGTTTGCTTTCCTCCAAGCGATCTTGGCAGGATATCAATGGCAAGCCCGTATGAATGATACGATCTTGAATCAGTTATCGCGATGTTCCGCCACCCGTAACTTTCCATTGTGCCGATGCTGTTTATGAACGTATGTACCGCGGGCTCAATAGCTGCCGCCGCTCTGATTTCCGCTTCGACAAGAATCAATCTGTCCCTGACCAGCTCGTGCATTCGAACCTGTTTACCCAGAAAATTTATTCTAGCCATTCTTCTTTCTGTTTCTGACTGCGTGCCCGCCTGCCAGAGGGTATCAAGAAAAAAGTGTGAGCGTCTGACAGGAGTCTGCGTTCTCGCGCCGCCGCTGCTTCCAGACCAGCCGGCAAACCGTCTTGCTTCTTCGGGGGTTCGCTCGACCCATTCAGGGAGTTCCTCAACATAATTATAGAACTGCATCGATCTGTAGTTTGCCGCGTTTTCAAGCTCGGTTTCCGGCAGCAGCCTTCCGCCGGCGTAATGATACCATGTTCCCTTCATCAAAACCGCCCAGTCATCGTTTTTAAAACCAACTTCCTCAATTACTCCGGGGTAGGCCTGCTTTAACGCTCTCGCTACAAGCTCAGCGCGCGTAGGCGGCGCGGTTTCTAAAATATTTTCAATGTTTTCCGCCGCTTCATTAGATTCAACGCCGCCTGGCTCGCTGGCTGATACTGTCTGTCTCGCGCATTGAGAAAAATTCACCGCGATCATAATTATCATGAAAAAATTAGCGATCCAGTTTTTTTGCATCTTTTTTCCTGTGGGTCTTATATTTACCTGTTTAATATAATACAATATCGGGATATGGGGAATATACTGCGGCATGGTATTCTGATGTATCAACAGACCATGAATAAAACGCCTGACGAAACGGCGCAGACAGTAAAAGACGAGGTTCCCATCAAGCCGCAGTCCGGTTCGCTGGAGCCGGTTTTAGTAAAAGAAACGGTACCGCCGGCGCGCCTGGAAAAGCAGGCGCGTTCAGCCTTTAAAGAATCAAAATATACCAGAGTCGCGAAATTCCTGATTTTGATCGGCAGCGATCAAGCTTCTGGAATTCTGGCGGAACTTGAGCCTCAGCAGATCACTGAGATATCAAGGGAAATCGCGAAAATCAAAAGCATTAACCCAGATGAAAAGGATGAGATACTCCGCGAATTCAACGATTTATTCGCGAACAGGAATTTCACGGGGTTCGGATCTTCGCGCGGCGGCATAGAAACAGCCCGCCGGATTCTATATGCCGCCAAAGGACCGCAGAAGGGCGAGGAAATTCTTAATAAAGCGATTCCCGATACTAAAGAAAATCTCTTCAGCTTTTTGGAAGAGTTTTCCGTAGATCAGCTTGTTATGCTGATAAAAAATGAGTCCGCGCAGACCGCGGCTTTGATCCTCTCCAGGCTGCAGTCTAAACAATCGGCGGGAATACTGAGCAGGCTTCCCGCGGTGAATAAAGCGGATATATTACGGCGCATCGCGCACCAGAAGGAAGTCGCGCCGGAAGTGCTTGAACAGGTATCCGCGGCTTTAAAAGAAAAAGTCCGGCATATCGCCGGAGGCGCTAATGACATTGAGATTGACGGACTGCAGAAGTTAGCCGCGATTCTGAAACAAGGGGATTATTCCTTCGGCGACAGGCTGTTAAACGAAATTGAGGAAGACGATCCCGATATTGGCCGCAGCCTGAAAGAAAAATTGTACACGCTCGATGATGTGGTTGACGCAGTCGATCGCCCGATTCAGGATAAGTTAAAAACCATGACAGAAAACGCGATCGCAGTTTTATTAAAGGGCAGAGGAAACGCTTTCAGCGAAAAAATTCTTTCCTGTGTTTCCGCGGGACGCAGGAAAATCATCCGTGAGGAATTTGAAATGCTCGGCGCTGTTCCCAAGCGCGACTGCGACGCGGCCGCCAGGGATTTTCTCGCGTGGTTCAGGCTGGCGCGCGAAAATGGCGACATAGCTCTTTACAGCGACGAAGATGTGTATGTATGAAATATAGAGCGGATAACAAAATCCATGTTAAATCAAATTTAACTAAAGGGCAGAAACTGGACAGCGGTTTTACCGTTTTGGATGTAGTAGACCTTGGCGAGTTAAAGGCGGCTGGAATCTGGGTGAGGCATGAAAAATGCGAAGCGGAAGTTTTTCATATCTTAAACGATGACAGCGAAAATCTTTTTTCTTTCGCTTTTTCGACTGTTCCGCGGGACAATACCGGCGCGGCTCACATCCTTGAACACACTGTCCTCTGCGGCTCGCAGCGTTATCCGCTAAAGGACGCGTTTATCACGCTGGCGCAGGGGAGCCTTCAGACTTTTTTAAACGCTATAACTTATCCCGATAAGACTCTATATCCGGCAAGCTCGACAAATGAGAGAGACTATTTTAATTTAATGTCCGTATACGGAGACGCGGTTTTCAGGCCGCTGCTTACTGAGTGGGCGTTTATGCAGGAAGGGCACAGGCTTGAGTATGAGAAAGGCAGGCTTTCTGTCACAGGTGTTGTCTACAACGAAATGAAGGGCGCGTACTCTTCGCTTGACGCTTACGCCGGGCTCTGGTCAGTAAAAGCTGTAATGCCCGGAACTCCATATGCCCTGGAATCTGGAGGTGATCCGCGGGAGATTCCAAATCTTACGCTGGAAGGTTTAAAGGAATTTCACCGCAGGCATTACTCGCCCGCGAACTGCCGGATTTTTCTCGCGGGGAACATTCCGACAGAAAAACAGTTGAAATTTTTAAACGATGAATTTTTTTCTTCGCTTGCCGCGGGAGAACGCTGTGAGCCTGTTAATAAAACCGGGCGCTGGAAGGAACATAAAAAATTTCACATCACGTGTCCTGCCGGAAGCGAGAATAAGCCGACTGTTTTTCTGTCATGGCTTTGCGGCGATATCACCGATGTAAATGAAAACCTCGCTCTTGCCGCGTTAACAGAAATTCTTTTAGGGCATGACGGCTCTCCGCTTACAAGAGCTCTTGTAGAGTCAGGTCTTGGGGAGGATATTTCCCCTGTTTCAGGGCTTGAGGGCGATATCAGGGAAGCGCTGTTTGTCGCGGGGCTCAAGAGCGTAGACGGCGATATCGATCAAAAAAGCAGGGCAGTTGAGGAGCTTATTTCAGGAGAGCTTAAACGGCTTGTAAAAGAGGGGATTCCCGCGCGGGAAGCGGAAGCCGCGCTTTTGTCGCTTGAGTTTTCACAGCGGGAGATTCGCCGCTCCGGAGGGCCTTTTTCTCTTGTCTGGATGCGCAGAAGTTTTCGCTGCTGGCTTCACGGAAGTAAACCGTGGGAAAGCCTTTTGCTTGAGGAGCCGTTCGCTAAATTAAAAGAGAATATCGCGGCTGACAATAGGTTTTTTGAATCGCTCATACAAAAATATTTTCTGGATAATCCGCACCGCGCGCTGGTTATTATTGAACCTGAGGATGATTTTCTGCCGCGGCAGGAGGAGAAATTCAGAAAGTCGCTTCTGGAAATGGAAAAGAAGCTGAGTAAAAGCGGCAAGAAACAGATTATCGAAAAATCAAAGTTACTTGAAAATATTCAAAACGAAGCTGATACTCCGCAGGCGCTTGCCGCTATTCCGCATTTATCGTTAAGCGATCTTTCGTTCCAGGATGAGGTTATTCCGCGGAGTCACGCCGATTTAAAAGGGGTTCCGGCTCTGTGCCACGAGCTTTTTACAAACGGAATTACTTACGCGGATTTCGCGCTTCCTGTTGATATTTTCCCGTTAGCTGAATATCCGTGGCTCCAGTTTTTCTCTAGAGCGGTAACATCTGTCGGCCTTCCGGGGATGGATTACGGCGAAGTGTCCAGCCTCATGGCGCGCACCGCGGGTGATTTTGTTTCGCTCCTGCATACAGGATCATCCGCGCGGAGTTTAAACAAGGACACTGCCTTTTTGAACACGGCGTGCGGCAGTTACGATCTTGCCGGAAGGGACTGGATCATCTTCAGGTTAAAATGCCTTGATGAGAAAATCGCGCCTTCTCTGGATTTAGCGCTACGCATAATTACTGAAGCGGATTTTTCGGATCGCAGGAGGATTAACGATCTCATTCTTGAGATGAAAAGCGAAGCGAATTCCAGCCTCGCGCCTATGGGGCATATTTATTCTTCATGCAGGTCAGGGCGTTTTAACTCGCGCTCAAAAACCGTAGAGGAAAAATTAGGCGGAATTTCCCAGATTGAATTTATTCACTCTCTCGCGAAAACAGGGATTGACGAAGTGATTGAGAAGCTTCAGTACATCCGGGGGAAAATTACCGCGTCGGGGATTATCGTAAATATTACCGCTAACTCGCCGGATGCAATAGGCTTTGAGATCGCCAGCCGCTTCGGTATGTTCGGGCCTCCTAAGCCGCGTCTCGCGTCAAATTTCAATCTTGATCCTGACAGCGGCAACTGGTCAAAAGCGGAAGTGTTCGCTTCTAAATCGTTGCAGATAGGCTTTGCCGCGCTTACGCTCTCCTCAGCGCCTTTTGACACAAAGGAGCAGTCCGCGGAAACTGTTTTAACTCATCAATTATCAACAGGAGCGTTATGGGAAGATATACGCATGAAGGGCGGAGCGTACGGGGTTTCTATAAACTCCAATTCCCTTGAAAATTCCGTTTCGCTTATTACATACCGCGATCCTAACCCGCTACGCTCTATCGGGGTTTTCTCTTCCATGTTTAAAAATAAAACTTACGGAAAAGGCGCGGTGGAGTCAGGCGAAGATTATCTTGTGAAATCTATAATCGGATGTTACTCGAAAGAGACGCGCCCTATGACGCCGGCAGAGGAAGGGCTTATTGATTTTTTCCGTTTCCTTTACGGCATTGACAATGATTACCGCAGAAGAAAACTTGAAAGGCTTGTATCTGTATCCGCTTCTGACATTGCCGGCGCTTTCGCTTCTCTTGGAGCGAGAACGTCTTTTTGTCCTGTTATCATCACCGGCGAAAAACTGGCGAAAGAAGCGGCGAAGGCGTTAAAAACAGAAGTAAAAACGCTTAACATATAAACTGTTATTTGTTCGCAGGAGCCTGAGCCTTTTTAAGCGATTCCCTAAAGATTTTATCGACATCCGTTCTCGCCTCGACGCCGAACACCGGGATTACTCCCTCGTCTTTAAGGCTTCTGAAAAGCGGCCCGGGGCGGCTTCCGTACGCCCAGCTATTTTCATTGTTTACAATGTAATCAAGCAGCGTAACCGCCGACAGCGAGAAGATGATAATTGTGGCGTTTATTTTCCGCTCGTTAGGCAGCATTAAATCCATCCGTCTGGATACGGGGTTTGGAACCTGAAAATTATACTGCGCCCAGGGGTTGTTAATTCCGTTGCATGGAGCTCTTGCCGCGGCTCCGCCGGCGCGGATGCCCTGCTCAATTCCCATTACTACAGTGGTCAGAGTTCTGCGCAGCTTTCGTATTTCGGTATAGACCGGAGTTACCTCGTTTTTCTGAAACGGCGGCGGACCGAGCGATTCAAATTTATAGTACGGAAGAAAGTAGAGTCGCTTGATCCAGTGAAGCTCATTCAGGCTTTTTTTGGCGAAAGGAGACCGCGGGTCTCTTGAATTTTCCAGCAGGCGGCAATACTCAGTCATGCGCGGAAGGTAATCCCTGGAAAAACTGTCTTCTATGTAACTGCGCCAGTTGTTCAGGATATCGCCTATTTCATCATTTACCTTTACCGGGTTTCCGTCAGGACCGGCGATTAGGCCGAAGTGCACATAACGCATCCCGATAAAAAGATCGTCAAGGATGTGCATTAATACCGCGATCTGCTGAACCGGATCGCTTGGGGCGATTAATTCGTACCCCTGTTTAAGATTGTAAAGATTCGCGAAGTACGGATAAAGATCAGGATATTCTTCAATTCTGTCCCATTCTGATTTTGGAAAGAGAACATTCAGCGCGGATTTCGCCTGATCAAGGGTTTTATTCTCAGGTTTTCCCGCTTCTTCCTTTGGCTTGCGCTCAGCGGTTTTTTGATCGTCTGTCTCTTCTTCATCTAACTCATCAAGCGCGTCAAGACTTCCTTCCGGGCCGTCCTCATTTTCTTTTTCTTCTTCTTCAGCGGCTTCCTTTTGTATTGCTTCAACATCGATACTCTCAATCTGCTGAGGATTTAAGTCCGATGAATTAAGCTGATCATTCTCTGAAGCGTTCAGAAACGCGGAAAAGCGCCTGTACCTTTCTATAAAGAAACGCTCGTAATTTATAAAGCGGTCGGAAATCAGCTTTAATAACAGCGGGTAAAGGCCGAAATGCACGTTTTTTCTGATGTCTATAAGAGACGCGATTATATTTCGTATAACGTCCTGGTATTTTTCCTTCGCGTCCATCGGGCTTTCTATATAGAGAATTCTATATATCAGTTTAAAGGCGGTCTTAATATTTTCTACGTTTAAATCATCAAGTATATACATCGGTTTGTAAACAATGCGGAGGGCTTCGGTAAAATCCACGACCTTTACCACGCGCGGATGAGCCTGAAGTTCCGCGATGATTTTTGAAAGCGACTCAATATCCCAGCTCCGTATAGTATCCAGAATTTTGTATACAATTCCCGACATTCTTTTTAGCTGTTTGTTCCGCTTCGAGTTGCTTCTCGGAAAGAGGGTTCTCGCGGCTGTCACCATTTTTTCAATCTTGTTGTAATACTCACTCATACGGACTGTCACAAAACGCGGGTTTACATAGTCTACGGGTTCCTTAAAAAAAGAAAAAATTGACTTTATAACCTGCATGGCGCTTTTTATTTCGAAAATAAGCTGACCGGAGTACCTGTCTATTTTTACTCTTTCATTGTAGCGCAATACCGCCGTAACCATCGGATCATCGCCAGGGTACGGGCCCGGGTGTTTAGCTTTGTTTTTTGCCGCGGCTGCTTCATCGGAAGCCGTATCTATTCTGCGGACGCGCTTGCCTGCCTTTTCACCGACAAGAGGATTTTTCTTTACAATTTCCGCGCTTTTTTCTGTGCCTACTTCTCCGCCAAGAAGCTGCGCCATTCTTTTGGCTTCCGAATCATTTGTGACACCCAGTTTTTCCCGGACTTTGCTTAACTCGCCGGGCGCGTATATTGCGTTCTTATCTTTTGCCATTATCACACCCGTAAATAAAGCTTTTCTCCCATTCCCGGAAGATTTCTAATCTCTATTTTCTCACCATCGGAATTAACCAGCATTCCGTTATAATAACCTAACGCGATATTAAAATCCGCTCTTGTAATAATATAATTCCCGCCGCTTTTACTCTGTTCATTCATTGTGAATGTAAGGTCAACCATACCTTCAACATCCTGTATTATCCAGTCTGCTTCAGGTCCATCGGGCATTGTGATTAACACCGGCGGCAGAGGTGTCAGTTTCCCGTCCAGCCAAAGCGCGTTCTCATTATTTTTATTATTCTCCCTTGTTTGATTTTCGGCAATATGGAAGCCAAACCGCCTTTTTTTATCGTCAAAACCAGCCGCGGTACACATTATTGAACGCATTCTGTAAGGGAAAAATCCTTTATAATCGCAGAAAACGCCTGAGCAATGATCCTGTTTTATATTGATATGCTTCCCGTCAAAAACCATGTCGCCGCGTACCGGAGCGAGCGCTTTAAACGAGTACATTGACCGCTTTTCGGAAAAACTGAGCGATACAGCCATAGGGGTTACATCAAGACTTCTCATATTGTACGCGAGATGGGCAGTAAGCGCCGGATTTTTCCGGCTTGGCTCAATGTTTATATCCAGCTTTACCGCGTCCGCGTCCAGCCAACTGTGTATTCTGAAGAAAAAACCTGACGCGTGGCTGTCTACGGAAGCGTTCGCGAGGCTCAGCGGAAGCTTCCAGCCTGTTCCCGGAATTATTTTTCTGAAAAAAAATTTTTTACTGTTTTTCCTGTCATATAATAAAACCTGCGCCATCCTGTACAGTTTAATATTGCAGAAAAGCGCTTCCAGCGAAAGATACTCATTATGCGCGCTGAATGACTGCCATTCCTTTATCCTGTTGTATCTTACCCATCGCGGCAGCGGATATTTGAAAGGCTTTTTAATTTCAAGTAAATCTACCTTTTCAAACGCCTTGTTCCATGTTCCTATAACCGGTTGTCCGTCCTCTACAGGCGAGTTGATTGGAGGCAGTATCTCCCTAGTATACATAGTCTTTAATTTTAACATATTTTGATCTAATTAGCTATAAAGCGCAGCTAAAGCAGCGGCATTGCCAAAGCAATGGCGCAGCTAAAACAGCTTGCGTTATTTAGCGTTAAATGTCAAAAAGAGTTTGTAGAAAAAATAAAAGCATAGTAGAATATATGGGTAAAAAACAACAGATATCTTCATAATGAGGTGATCGAAAATGCTTTGTGATCCCGCGAATCCTAAAGGCAGCGGAGTAGTTAATGTCTGGCAGGAATCTGTTCCGGTGCGTTTCGGCGTGATAGATAAATCGGACAGGCTTACTCTTGATTCAATTTTTTATTATTTTCAGGAAGCGGCGATCTGCCACGCGGAAAACATCGGGGTAGGCCGCGAAGATTTAGCGGCAGTCAGGCAGGGATGGATACTTTCCCGGATGTCAGTGATTGTGAACAGGCGGCCGAATTACCGCGAGGTTGTTACCGTTAATACATGGCCGCGCGGCGTTGAAAAACTTTTTGTTATACGCAACTATCAGATTAAGGATAAGGATGACATTCCCGTTGTTTCCGCGCGCAGCGCGTGGCTGGTTGTTGATCTTGAGAAACGCCGCCCGCTAAGGCCTTCGGCAATAACAACAGAGATACCATTAAACGAAGGGCTTGAGACTTTAAAGCCGGAAGACAATGGCGCGGCCGCTCTTGTTGAGCGTACAAATCTTGAGTTAACCGCGAAGAGAAAGGCGCTTTATACTGATCTTGATTATAACGGGCATGTTAATCACATCCGCTACATTCAGTGGATAGAAGATATACTTGAGCCGCGTCTTCTTGAAAACGCTGACAAAATACGTTTTGATATAAACTATTTAAGCGAGATATTATACGGCGATACTATCGAGATTTTTTTCGCTCCTGTCATTGATAATGAAAACGGACAAGACTGCGCCGCGGCAAGCGCCGCGTTTGCTTTTGAAGGCCGTAAGCAGGAAAACGGACAGGCGGCTTTCAGAGCTGAGCTGAGGCTGCGGGATTAAATCTATATTTGTTTAACTCAGGGACAATTAAAACATTTTCACATACTGCCGCGGAAGATGGTAGTGCTGCTGTGTCTCGCGGGGTATTCCCTTATTTCAAATGTTCTTCCGTCAAAAGTGACTCTTACGTTTATATAACCGTTTCTGTCACGCGTAAAGGGTTTTAGCGCGCTATTGATCACTTCCTGTTCATGTCCGCTGTTCGCCGTGCCGTTGATATATAACGCGCAATCAAGCCGCAGCCTGCTCTCCAGCGGCGTTTTTCCTTTCCTTGAGTAAATGGCTTTAACGCCGCCGCGCGGCTCAAGGAAGATTGAAAAATTTCCTGAGGCGGAATTTGGATTTTCCCCGATAATAAAAAACCAGCCTGAAATATTATGTTCTGCCTGAGGAGGGACGAAAGACAATGCCGAGGGAATTTTTACCGATTGATTCCCTGCCGCCGGCGCGTAAAAATCGCCTGTAATTGTATTTGGCAGTCCCGCTATTTTCCAGTAATCGCTGATATTCCCGGAATACCAGAGCGGAATATTTATTTCATTTCCGCCGGAAGAAGATGATAACGCGGCTAATAAATCCTTATAACAGAGGATGCGTGTTTCCAGCATTTCTATTATGTTCTCATACAGCCAGATACGGGCATTTGTTACCGCGAGATTATAAGCGTTATTTGCCAGAACGAGCTTGTTTCCAAACGTTGTTACAGTTTTTATTTTTGGAACGTCAACAAAACGCAGCGGAGTTAACTTCGCGATATAATGAGCTGGCAGATAGCTTATATTCAGCTTGAATGTTGTAAGCTGCGACCATTTCATCGCACGGATTTTATATCGTAATTCGTTTAAGAACTGACTGTTGAGTTTTATTTTTTCATTTAATTCTTCCTGAAATATAAAAACATTATCATTAATTATTAATTCCGGGGAATAGTATCGTTCAACATCATTAAAATTTTCTATGTAACGACCAAAATGTATTTCCGAATAATGGGCAGGTATTGTCCCGTCAGTTAAAAAAATAAATGAACCGCTGTTATTGATTTCACGGATAATTATATAGTTACTTGACGCTGTTAAAATATAACTGAATAATTTCCTGTCGTTATCATAGAATTTTTCTGTCAGAAGTTCCGCGAAAGAAACGCTTAATGAATCAAAAGCGTTTTCCGGTATCTCAAGAGTTAAAAAGAACATTTTCGGAGAGCCTGTTCTTCCGGGCTGATAATCTCTTTTATGATTAGTCCACATCTCCACCGGATGCAGTTTTAAAACGCAGGCTTCCGAGCGCCATGTGATAATTAAATCGCAGCTTCCTTCTAAGATATTGAAATCCGGTATTTGGTATTCCCAGCCGTTTTCAATTTCATTATTATTCCAGCAATAGCCTGAATAACTTTTATCCAAAGATAATCCCCGCCTGCCTTGCGCGTTAATATCAAATGTCAGCGCTGTTACCAGCACCGAGTCTTCGCTGAAATAAAGCGGCGCTGTTACGAAATTCCAAATGTCATCAAAAATTTGTTTGCTCCAATAGCCTGTTTCCCCCTGTTCATTAAAACCAGCGACGCGCAATTCCCTCGCGCTGTTGCCCTGGCCGTTTTGTGATATTGTGATATGCTTGGTAATCGCGGCGTTTCCTGAAAGAGGTATTCGCGGCTGCGCCCGCCAGTCTTCAGAAGGAAGTGCCCACTCATTAAGGTTAGAAAAATACTCTGTCCCTGATAAATCCGATTTATAAGGAATGTATGTGTATTTAAAAAACATCGGGTCTTTGCCGGCAGTATCAAAGTCAACAAGACGGGTGTACATTTCTCCCGCTTCATTTATTACGAACATAGTAGACGCGCTCGCGGACAGCGAGACAGATATAAACGCGCCGCGCTGCGGCCCTGTAAAATTTCTTGAAAAGTCGCTTGGTAAACCGGTATCGCCGTAACAGATTTCCTGGCCGTCTTCCAGAAGAACATATGTGGTGGCGATTTCCATTGTGCCGTTGTGATGCTGATTGCCAAAAATATCCTCATAATACAATACATGATGATTCCGTTTTCCCAGAGCCCATGAACGGTTTTTTGAAGTTCGCGGATCAAAATAAATTTGCTCTGATTCCGGCCAGCCTTGTTTTTCCAGCCATGTATTATTACTGTATAAAATTGTTCTGTCAAAAAAATATCTGTAAAAATTCCCTTCTGCCGAGAGTGCGGTTAGTTCATCGGCGTCCGCGGAAATTTCTATTATCGCTTTTGTTTTATTTGGAATGCCTGTTCCCGCCAGAAGCGTCCACTCTTTTGGCTCTTTTTCACCGTCAATGCTCTTATAAAAGACATGCCCGCCGCTGATGATATAATAATGATAGAGATTAAATGATTGTGTCCGTGTTTTTATATATACCGCGTCAGGAAACGCCTGCCCGGGCGGGCTGTTAATATTTTCCGCGCTGTATTCCTCATCTGTAAAGATTGAACCAGTTCTTTGTGAATAATCATTTGGCCCCAGATATAACGCTTTTGATATAGCGCATGAATACAATGAGAATGACAGCAGCAATATCATTGATATTTTATGTATCTTTTTTATCATATTATTTTACCAGCATAGATATAAAATTATTTGTCGGATACAGCGCCTCTCCCCTCTGCTGCCACAACAGCGCCTCTTGATTTTTTCTTTGCTTTAAACAAGCCGCCTGCAATATCAGATAAATATTAAACAGATCATCCTGACTTAGTGAAAGATAATTATGATTCAGAATTTCCCTGAGCATTCTTTCTCCCCGCTGCACATTGCCGATAGGCCACGGAGCTAATATGTAAAATGACGCCATCAGGTGCTGAGCCATTAAGTTATCGGGATTTATTTCCAGCGAGCGCTGCGCGTTCTCCTCAATCTTCCTGTGATTCCTGAGTCCGTATGATGTATTGATCTGGCAGATAAAAGATATACCGCTTCCCAGTAACAGATAGCCCTCTGATGTCATAGCTGCCGCGAGTGAGTTTTCCGACCATGTTATCCCCTGCTCGAAGTACGCTGCCGCCTCACTGGTTTTGTTTTCTGTTTTATAGGCAATTCCCATAAGGTATTCGCAGCGGGCAAGCGCCAGATACATCGCCGCGCCTGTTAGTGAATCCGTTATATCCCGCTTCGCCGCTGTATAAAAGCGCAGAAGATCATGCGCGCTTCTGCTTTGCAGATAAACAGTGTCGCGGAATGTTATAAATGTATTTGGATACACCTGACCGTGAATCGCTGAAGTAAATTGAGTAAAGAACACGATGAACGCGATCATTAAAATGATTTTTTTTGTTTTATTCATAATTTGTTAAAATTAAACTGATGATATTAGCAAATGTTAAAAAGTTGTTAAGAAGTTGTTAAATCGCAGGATTTTTAAAACGCGGCGCTTAATTTTTTTTGCAAAATGACTGTAAATTTTGAGCCCTTCCCCGGAACGCTTTCTGCTGTGACAGTTCCGCCGAGCAGGTCTACTGTTTTTTTTACCAAAGCCAGGCCAAGCCCGTTTCCTGATCCCGAATGTGATGTGTCTCCCTGATAAAATTTATCAAAGATGTGTTTTATAGCGGTCTCATTTATGCCGCAGCCTGTATCAGCCACTGATATATGAATAAAATCCTGTTTTGAAGCGCTGACATTCTTCAGGCTTATGTGAATTACACCGCCTGTATCTGTAAATTTTACCGCGTTAGAAATCAGGTTGTTCCATACAATTTCCAGTAAATTTTCATCATAACAAACGCTTATGTCGTCAATATCTTCCTCAAACTGGATATTTTTTCGCTCCATATTATCCGCGAACATCAATGCGCAGCGGCGGAGCTGCTCGCTTAAATCAAAATATTTTGATTCTCTTGTGATTTCCTGATTTTCCAGTTTACTTAATTTTAATATGTTTGTTACCAGCGCGGAAAGTTTTTGTGTCGCTTCAAGAATGGTTTTTATATTTTCTCCGCGTTCTTCTTCGCTTATGTTTTTGTTTTGCAGGGCTATTGTATATGTTTGTATAACCGAAAGCGGCGTTTTAATCTCATGGGAGACATTGGCGATAAAATCATTTTTTAAGGTTTCTATACTCGCGAGCTCTTCCGCCATAGTATTGAAATCATCATACAGGACATCAATAAAATTTTTCTTTTCACCACCCCGCGATGAGGGAATGCGGATTGTGAAATCGCCTTTCGCTATTTTTCCCGCCGCCTCGCTTAGTTTTCTCGTTGGATTGATAAAAAAACGGTAGCGGATTAAACCAATTATCAGCGTCGCTATTGCCGCCATTACCATTACATATACCATCAGTATATTTATTACTGTGCTGATATTTTCCTCCGCGATGCCGTTCCGGTACATGGTCTGATAAATCCACATATGAAAACCGTTAAACCCCGCAAGAATGAACAGTAAAACAATATATTCTTTAAATGACGTATAACGCCCTGTTATCCGGCTGTCTTTTTCTTTGACCATTATTTCAATACCGCCTTATAACCCAGCCGGTAAACAGTGACAATTTCAAAATCCTTACATTCCGCGAATTTGTCGCGTAAGGATGTAATATACACGTCAACAGAACGCGGTGTTGTTCCCGTTTCGAGTCCCCAGATATCATCCATAAGCTGATTGCGCGTAAAGGCGATTTTCGGGTTGGACAAAAGCTTAAAAAGCACCTGAAATTCTTTTACGGTTAATGTTATCTCCTTACCATTAAGATACGCTGTCATCTCATCGGCGTTCATGGTGAGGCTGCCTGCTGTCAGCTTTTTTTCATTTTGAATATTCGCCCGGCGAAGCAGAGCGCCGACACGAAGAGTCAGTTCTTCCATCTCGAAAGGTTTTACAATGTAATCATCAATGCCGATGCTAAACCCTTTTTGTTTTGTCGAAATATCATCGCGGGCGGACATAAATAAAATCGGGATGTTTTTATTCTGCTCTCTGACAAGAGACGCCAGTTTTAAACCGTCTGTTTCAGGCATCATTATATCTGATATAATTAGATCGAATTTAATATCAATCATTCTGTCAAACGCTTCATTGGCGCTGAGACAGCCGACAGAGCGGTATCCATGCGCGTCAAGACTGGCGCAGACAATTCTATTGAGCTTAAAATCATCTTCAACTACCATGATTGTAATCAAGATATCCTCCAAAAAATTTTGCTTAATCCTGAATTAAAATTATTATACCATATTAAGAAGTTGTTAAGAAATTGTTAATACCATTAATTTTTCGCGGATTAGTTTAAATGTTTTTGTTTTATACGGGCGGCAGCGGCGTTATATGTTATACCGCGTAAGCGTAGTTCTATATAGATAACAGCGCCTTCTTGTCAAACCGCCGAATCCGCGCTAAAGTAAACGCAAAGATCATGGCTCACGAACAGATCGCCCCGACAAAGAGCAACCTCATAAAAGTTAAGGAGAGGCTTAACCTCGCGAGAGAAGGCTATGATCTGCTGGAACAGAAAAGAGAAATACTGGTCTCTGAGCTGATGCGCAAGGTGGAGCAGGTAAAACTTCTTGAGCGCGATCTTGATAAACGGGTGGAGACAGCGTACCCCTGCCTGAAAAGAATGCTGGTGGTGGTAGGCAGAGAGCGCGCCAATAAACTCGCTCAGAATATCACCTATAATTACGATTCCAGGGAAAAACAAGTGGTTACAGCGGGGATGAAACTGCCGGGACTTGAAGTACAAATTCCGTCAATTGAATTAAAATATTCACACATAAATTCATTTGCCGAATGTGACGAAACCGTGCTAGAATTCTTTGAATTATTAAAGATATGCACTGAACTCGCGGCAATCAGAACTATTGCGTGGCGGCTGGCGCGGGAAGTCAGGCGTACGCAGAGACGGGTGAATGCCCTGGAAAAAATGGTAATTCCCGCGGCCAGTGATACTAAAAAATATATTGAGGCTGTACTGGAAGAGCGGGAAAGGGACGCGTTCTTTTCCGGCAAATTACTGAAGAAAAAGGGAGTGTCAAAGTCACAAAATGAAGCCGTTCATTTCAAGCGTGATAACCGCGGTGACAGGAACTGACGCGTCAATTTTAGCGGCGAAATACGCTATTGTGCTTGCGAAAGCATATCAATGTAAACTTACTGCTGTTTATGTAGTTGACACAGCGACAATTAAACAGCTTACACTGAGCAAGATTTTCATTCAGGAAGAAGCTGCTGAATATGAAAAAAGCCTTGAGAATAACGGAGCGCGTTACCTCGCTTTTGTTGACGAACTTGCCCGCGCTAAAGGCATAAAAGTTGAAAAAGTTACGCGCAAGGGCGCGATTTTTACCGAAATCCTTCACGTTGCCGATGAAAAAAACGCCGATTTGATACTGCTCGGAGGATGGGAGAAAGACACAAAGACAAGAGACATAATCGGCCATTCCCACAGAGAAATTATGGCGAACGCAAAATGTTCGGTGATGCTTGTAAAAAAGCCGAATATCGATCAAATATATAAACATGCGTAGCATGTTGACATGCATAGCATGTTAATCATGAAACACGCATAAGAAGGAAAATTATGAGAATAGCGATAATCAGCGTACCGGCTTCGCGCATGATTCCGCCGGATTATGTAAAGTCGATGGCAAAAGGGATGATGGCAATGGGTCACATGGTTGATATTATTGACGCGTGGACGGAGGACGGGGTGCGGCTTCCTGGTTACGAGTATGTCACGGTTATATCGGAACCGCTGTCTGTATTTACAGGTAAAATCCCGGAAAATGTTTCTAAAATTCTCGCGGGAGCCAGCTCTCTTGTCGGGAAAAAAGGCGCCGCGTTTATTAAAAAGAAAGGGCTTTTCACAAGCCGCGCTCTTTTTAACCTGATGAAGGCGATGGAAAAAGAGGGTATGAGGGTCAACTGGAGCGATATTTTGTTTAACGCCCCTCACGCCGAAGCTATGGGCAAATACATTGGCGCATAAAAGAGTTGGATAATCATTACATACTACTTGGCGTTAAGCCCGGCGCAGGCACAGCCGAAATAAAAAGAGCGTTCCGCGAAAAAGCAAAACAGTTTCATCCCGATATAACAGGAGCGGCAAACGCCGAAGCCATGCGGAAACTTATCGCGGCATACGAAGCGTTATGCGACGTTGAACGCCGCTTTGAGCATGACAGGATTTACTCCCGTTACGCGAAGAGGACAGGCTTTGATTACCGGACATGGCTGAACGAACAGGGAGACCCCGGAAGCATGGCGAAACTTGTTTTTTACGAAATACTGCGCCTGAACGAAGACCGCGCGATCGAGGTTTGGCGCGAAAACGGCGGCATCAATTTTCAGATGGAGAAATACCTTGCGCGCGGGGACTGGCTTGACTTAAATTTCCTTCTCGCTGAAGAGCTTGATAAAAGAGGTTTTTGCTTTGAAGCTTTCAAACTGCTTGCTGTCATTCTCGCCGAGGAAGCGCGCCGCCCTTACTTTAACCTATTTACTCCGGAAATAAAACATTTTATTTTAGCTATCGCAAAGCGGAGGCTGAAAGAGCAGGTAGACAATGAGACATGGATCGGCTGTATGCAGGAGCTAATAGGCGCCGGATTTTCAGATAACGATGAGAAATATTTTAAGGAATCTATTTCTCTTGCTTTAAAGGAAATCAGAGCAGGATAATAAAACCCGTCCGGCTTAAACATAACAGGCGGCGCAAGGAGGTTCTCTTCATGATAAGATTAAAAAACGAAAGACAAATTGACGGCATCAGAAAATCATGCAGGATGTTATCCGCCATGTACCGCGAGTTGATCCCGCTTGTAAAACCGGGAATCCAGACAATCGAGATTGATTTCTGGGTGCAGAACTGGATAAAAAAAGCGGGCGGAAGACCGGTATTTCTGGGATACAAACCTAAAAAAAAGCCCTACCCGGCAGCGATTTGCGTTTCGATTAACGATGAAGTCATACACGGCATTCCATGTAAAAGGCGCATAACAGAAGGAGACCTTGTTTCCCTTGACTGCGGCATTGATCTCGGCGGATTTATAAGCGATCAGGCAGTAAGCATAGAAGCTGGAAAGGTATCAACCGAAGTGAAAAAACTGAATATGATTACAAACGAATGCCTTTACAAAGGCATCGAAGCTGCGAAGACAGGGGAAAGGCTTTTACAAATTTCGTGCGCCGTTGAAAAACACGCGCGATCCTGCGGTTACGGAATAGTAGAAGAATACTGCGGCCACGGAGTAGGACTTGCCCTCCACGAAGACCCGCACGTTCCGAATTATCCTCACGGCGCGAATCCCAAAATTAATAACGGCATGGTTATAGCGGTTGAGCCGATGATAAATCTCGGCACGGGCAATGTGGAAATTTGCGAAGATGACTGGACAATAATAACCGCTGACGGAAAAACGTCAGCTCACTGGGAACACACAATCGCCTTCTTTGGCGGAAAAACAGAAATTTTAACCGAGAGGCTGGAGGAGCTGGTATTTTAGACAGCAGCCAGCAGTGAGCGCTGATCGATTCAAAGCGGGTTAAATTATTGGCACGATTTATTTTCCGCCAGCTCGCGATGCGCGTAGAAGGTTGGAATCAGCGCTGGATCATCTGTATCTTCATACCCGCGCGGATCAATGATAACAAGCGCTTTCGCGAATTCCTCCTGACTGTAATAAACAGAAAAACCTTTAGCGTTATGCACTTTAACAGCGGTTGGTTTGCCCGCTTCATAATTACGGATCAGTTTTTCAAAATGCCCGCTGTTGGAAATTAACCCGCCCGATGATTCAATGCCCGAAAGAACAACCGGCAGTTTGGTCATCATCGCTGTTTTCTCAATATTTAACCGGAACTGAAGATATAAGAACAACGCTTGTTCCGGCGCGCAATTTTTTAGAAATGAGAAAAGCGGGTTAAAGGCAAAGGCATGCCAGTAGTTATTTGCCTTAACAGTACCGGAACTGAAACCGCTTGTAGACAAATAAAGCGCGGACATTCCGATAATCTGCCTGTCTGTCAGATCCGCGAGCCTCTGTACTAAAAAGCCTGTCCTTAGTATCTGCTGAGGCTGAGTAGAAAGGCAGATGCCTCCCATATCTCCGTAATGAGAATCCATAAATGTTTTAGAAGTGTATATTTCCATATTATGAAAATATTTTTCATTTTTTTCTTCCATGTTGATTAGGATACCCTGCCATTTCGCGCGTTCCGATTGTATGGAAGCAAACGCTGTTATTTTTTTCGCGGCTGCATCCAGCGCGTCTTTGGTTATTTCTTTCTTTTTTGTAATGATGTACTGTTCGAGAATTTCCTGTAAAACTGTATCCGCGGATAAAACGCTGTCAATTTCCTTGTCTTCGCGTAACTCAAAAAATAATGTCTCTAGTAAATTTAACAGATAAATTAATTGCTGATAACTTAATACATCGACGCTTACATCATCTTTAAGAAAATTCAGTCTGGCCGCAATGCTTTCCAGATGCTTATACCGCTGCAGAAGCAGCGCGGCGGCGAAACCGGAAAAATCCATAACAGGTTGGCTGTCTTCTTCTTCGCGGGAAGCGCCGCTGAGCGGATTGTTATTTGCGTTATCATGTTTCGCGGACTTGTCACCGGCTCCCGCGAGTATAAGAGCCGCGATAAATTTTTGTAAATCATTTAGTGAGTTAAATTTTTCAATTATTCCTGAATAGTGCTGTTTTTTATTTTGCAGCGCGCTGATTGTTTTATCCTGTTTCGCGATATCCTTTTCCAGTTTTTTTATATATGTTTCATTATCGGGCGAGGCGTGATATTCATGCTCATAAGCGATTTTTCTCTCAAACGCTTTTTCCAGCGGTTCATTCAATTCAATCAAGCGGTTGTTTAAAAAAAGAAGCGCGTTATTTACGTTAACCTGCCCTGTTGTATCAAGCGCTCCCCAGACTTTCTCAATATTTAAAAGATTAATCTGCTTTCGCGCGAATTTGTCTTTTTCCGCGCTGCTTTCGCCAATTTTTATTATTGGCATTCTAAAAGAAGTTCTTGCGTTAATAAATACTGATGAATGAACGGCGCCGTACTGCTCATAAAGCTGCGTAAAACTGAACGATTTGGACATCGACCAGCCGCAGCCAATGCCGCGGATGACAGAACGCAATAGCGGGCCGTGAAGGCTTCTCTCCTCATTGCCCAGAAGATCAAGCTGCCGCAGGTATTCCCTCGACCACTGGCGATCGCTTCCCGCGAGAAAGTTATTCTGAAATTTTTCGATTGTACTCCTTGTGTCAGGGTATTTATTCATATACGCGTTAAGCAGGTCTTTATATGAAACAGAAACCTTGTTTTTCAGGAATGTGCCGCTTAACCCAAGATTATCCGCGAGATTTGATACATCTATAGTTTCACGCGCGGCGTCTTCGTCGCGGAAAATAAGATGCAGCCGCGGGTATTGCGGATCGCAGCCGCGGTTCTCTTCGATAAACTGAATATATCTATGCATATTGATTTTTGTTATTCCCAGTAATTTCTGGGTATGCCATTTATAAATATGCATTCCGCCCCTGTCGTCAATGATCCGCACTAATCTGTTTATAAACTCGGCGATAACAGGATTCTTGAAACGTTTTAAAAGACGCGCGTAATACGCGCAAAGATAAACGCCTGTAGCTTTCCGCAGGAGCGCGTTTACAATGCTGAAGTACGCTTTTATTTCTGCCGCGAAATCCAGGCTGTGAAAACCGGAGTTTTTTCTCGCCTGTATCGCGGTATCAATATCGTAATCATATAAAAACATCGCTTTAATATTTTTTATGTTAATATTGGCGTCGGGAAACGCGGAAGTAAAAGCGCGTTCAATATCTGGAAGCTGTTCTACAATGGCGATTAACTGAACAAGATCAATTTTTCCTGACATGATGTAAATAAAATGAAGCGCGTTATTTCTCATAAAAAAAAGACTCAAGGGATTCTGCAAGGAGATTTTCCGCCATGTTTCCCTGTAATTATTCAGCTTTTCTTCATCACGAAGCTGCGCTGTCTGATACTGCGACAATGGACGCCCGATATATCTAACAAGAACTATATCTCTCGCGAGTTTTGTTTTGCCGGAGCCTAAATGTTCAAGATTAAAAGGAGGATGCTGTTTCGCCTCACGGAGAAGATTAGCGATAATACTCAGGGCTTCAATATGATTCTCCTGCCATTTTCGCCAGTTGTAATCCTGACACATTCTCGGCAGGATGACGTATTCTGTAAAAGCTCTGGGAGATATGCCGGATTCGGCAATGTCCGTTAAGAGCTGAATAAACGGCTTGAGTGTCTGAATGCCGCCCTGATATTTAAACAATATTTCTTCCAACGCTCCAAGTCCGCTGTTTTTATCCATTGGATTAAGCCAGTATTTATTTCCTTTTTCGAGCCATATTGTGAAAAGTTTCTTAATGCCGATTGGCTTTTGCCTCTCCATATCAATCTCGACCGAGGCGAGGAATGGCGTTATTGCCGGTTTGCTTGCTTTTGACGCGGCAATTCTATTTTTAAAAGTTTTAAACTTTGGATTGGCAGGCAATGAGTCAATCGCGTCATGGACCTGATTGTGCGCGAAATCAAGTTCTAAAAAATCGTCTCTGGCGATCCGGCTGACTTCATTTTCTGGCATAGAGCATAATAAATAAAAAACTTAAAAAAGACTATCAGGCGTACTGTTTAACAGATTAGCTTTTAACATACTCCGTCATCTCATTCATGTAACGCCGCGCGTCGTCTCTTCCGTGAAAATAAAGATCGATCAGCTTTCTCGCGTCTCTCTCCATTCTTTTTACATTTACCTTAACATTAGGACGAAAGACAAATATCTTTTTTTCCTGTTCCATTTTATTAATTTCGTTAATCACGGAATTGTAATGACTGTCTGTGCTGACTAACGCCGAAACAAGTTTTGGATATTTAGCGTAAAACAGTCTAAATAAAAATCTTGTAAATCCTGAAGTTTTCTTGCTGTAATGCCGCGAGTCTTTGGTCAGGATTACCACGATCTTTTTATAACCTTCTGAGACCGCTTTTTCAATTCCTACAGGATCAGCTACCGCTCCGTCCAGATATTTTTCGCCGCCGACAACTGCGGGCTTGCTAATTAACGGGAGGCTGCTTGACGCCTGAAGCGCCTGCGTCATCTCAGCATAGCTGTGTTTTTCAAAATAACGCGCTTCTCCGGTTTCAAATTCTGTCGCGCAGATTAAGAATCTTTGTTTTGAGTTTTTAAGGTTATCCTCATTATAAGGATAGAGGTCGTTAACAGGCGAATAAAACATATAATTAAAATTAAACGCGCTCCCTTTTAAAAACAATTGTTTTAAACCGAAATAATCAGAATCATTAGAATGTAAAATGTTAATTTTCGCGGATCGTCCCGGCTGTTTGGATATATAATTTGCGGCGGAAAGCGCTCCCGCCGAGACTCCGATAACACATTCAAATTCAATTTGATTTTCCATGAAGACATCCAAAATTCCTATTGTATAAAGGCTTCGAAGCGAACCTCCTTCCAGCACAAGAGCGGCTTTTATCATTTTTTCCTCCGGCTATATAATATCAGGATTCCACCCTTTTTTGAATATCTGAATCAGCTTCATTCCCGCCTTTACGCGATAATCTCAGCTTTTAAAAATTTGTAACTTTTATAATGATAAAATAGTTGTTATTATATAAATACAGCATATTTATTATCAGGAGTCATTATGAATATAAAGCAAAAGTTGTCCTCTAAAAACCTGTTTGTTTTCAATTTAGTTTTAATCGGCGCTATTTTCGGCTTTACTCTGGCGTTTTTATCTTTTTCCTGCTCTACTCCGGGAGCCCGCGTGCAGGCGCAGGAAAGTCAGGTGGTAATCCCGGAGGACGCGCTGGCTGTGGCGCAAAGTCTGCAGGATGTTTTCCGTTCTGTATCGGATAAAATGCTTCCGTCTGTAGTTGAAATTAACACGATTTCGGTAAGACGCCAGCAGACGCAGAGTTTTAACGGCATTCCCTGGGAATTTTTCTTTGGGCCGCGCGATCAACAGGGGCAGAACGGCCAGGAACGCGAATACCGTTCACAGGGGCTGGGTTCTGGAATCATTGTACGGTTCCGCAACGGCGTGTATTACGCGCTGACAAACAATCATGTTGTTGACGGAGCGTCGGAGATTTCTGTAGGAACCAGAGACGGTAAATCGTATCCCGCTGAACTAGTCGGAAAAGATGACAGAAAAGACCTCGCTCTTGTTTCTTTCAGAACAAACGACGCTCATACGCTCGCTGTTCTTGGCGATTCCGATTCCGTGCATGTCGGGGATTTCGCGATAGCGATTGGAAACCCGTTAGGGCAGCAGTATTCTTTTTCTGTGACGATGGGAATTGTTAGCGCTGTCGGCAGGACAGGCGGCCCCGGCGATAATATTAACGATTTTATTCAGACAGACGCGCCTATCAATCAGGGTAACTCAGGCGGACCTCTTATTAATATCAAAGGTGAAGTAATCGGCATCAACACATGGATCGCAAGCAACCTGTCAGGCGGTGGGAACGTCGGCCTTGGCTTCGCGATTCCGATTAATAATGTAAAAAGCGCGATAGATGAATTTATCGATACAGGAGCGCTCGCGTCAGGCTGGCTTGGGGTATCGCTTATTGACCCAGGAAGAGATACGCTTACCAGCATGAATCTTGGAGACGCGCGGGGCGCGCTTATTTCGCAGGTTTTTCTCGGCTCTCCGGCTGATAACGGCGGAATCAGGCCGGGAGATTTTATTACCCATGTCAACGGAAGGGAATCGCGCAGCTCGTCCCAGCTTACGTTATTAGTCAGTTATTTAAGAGCGGGAGAAAACGCCGTCTTTACAATCATAAGAGAAGGGCGGTCAATGGATATAAGGGTGCGAATTGAAGCCAGAACGGATCAGGTAACGTCAGATAACAGAAGGCTCTGGCCCGGAGTCGCCGTTATTCCGTTAAACGATCAAATCCGTCAGGCGCGCAGGCTGGACAGCAGTGCCGCTGGAGTGCTTGCCGCGCAGGTGGTTTCAGGAAGCCCCGCTGATGTTGTCGGCTTAAGAGTTGATGATATTATCACGTCAATTAACGGAACGCCTGTTAATGATATCGTTTCATTCTACAGAGTGTTACGCGAAAGAACGGGAAGTACGCTGCGGTTTGGTTTTCTGCGCGGCGATTCCTCTCTTGAGTCGCTGGAATACAGAAGATAACCTAAGGCTGGCGTTTATGAGTTTTTACAGATCAACTTTAAGGGCCGGAGGTTTGTTGCGGTTTAGATCGTAATTATAAATATCGTGATTGAAGCGCCGCTCCGCCTCCAGAGTTGATGGAGGCCCGTGTCCGGGAAGCACGACATAGTCGCCGGGAAGCGAAATAAGACGGCTGCGCAGTTTGTTCATCTGTGTAGCCGCTCCGTAAGCGCTCGCGGTGTTTCCTACAAGACCAGCGGTTAAAACATCGCCTGTAAAAAGCAAATTTCCGATTTTATAAACGACAGAGTCAGATGAATGGCCCGGTATTGAAATGACATTAATTGTAAAGCCGCCGATAATAAAAATATCCCCGTCTTTTACCATTGTAGCTTTGTGATTTAAAATATTCTGATTTACCGCGATTACTTCCGCGTTGTATATGCGCTTTAATGTGCGCAAGCCGCGCATATGATGTAGATGAGTGTGAGTTATCAGAACCGCCTGAAGATCGAAATTGTTATTCTCGATCATTTCCAGCGTAATATTCTCGACGCTGCCCGGATCAACAAGTATCGCCGTGTTTTTCTGCCCGCTCTGATCATTATCAGAACCAAGTATATAACAGTTGCTGAATCCATAAGAATTGTAATAAAAAAACAGCTTCATTTTTCTTCCGGCTCATAAATAGCTTCCGCCGTATTGGACGCTTTGAATATTACATCTTCCCGTTTGCTGCCGCCGAAATGCACGCGTTTTAAATTGCAGTCCACAAAAGTTGATTTTGATAAATTTCCGCTGATAAATCTTGAGTTATACAGATTTGAATTGTTAAAGGATGTTTCACGGATTTTTGTGCCTTCAAAATTACAATGAACAATTTCGGAATTTGAAAAGTCACAGCATGAAAAAACCGCGCCAGCGAATGATAAAAATTGAATGTCCGAGCCTGTAAAATCGCAGGAATAAAATTCCGCGAAATCAAAAAAACTCATTCTGATTTTTACGCCGGAGAAATTACAATCTGAAAACGAAGCGCCGGTTAAATTACATCCGTAAAAATGATGTTTTGAAAAGTCCGTATTCTCAAATTTTATTTCAGAAACAATAAGGTCTTTTATTACAGGATTGCCGCTGATATAATCACAGATTCTTTTTGTCTCCTGTTCCTGATTCGCCTGATGAGTGAAACACAAAACGCTTCCGGTTATTGCCGGCTTTCCGCATCCCGCGGCGCACGGGTTGATTATGAACATTACCTAATCTTAACACATTATTATCTTTACAACCAGCCGTTCAATTAGTAGAATGATCGCATGTGCTGGTATTGCGGCTCTCCAATTTCAGAACCTCAGCCAATCGGGCGCTCTCAAAGGTGTCAGGACTGCGGAAAAGATCTGCGTTCGTGCAGAAACTGCCGCTTCTTCCTTCCCAGCGCGGGAGGCGGCTGCCGCGAGACTAACACAGAACCACAGTCAGACAAGGAAAGAGCGAATTTCTGCGACTGGTTTTCTCTGGACGAAAAATACAGGAAGAAAAGCGCAGGACAAAGCAGTGATATTGATAAGGCAGCCTCCTCAAGAGCGGCGTTTGATAATTTATTTAAATAACCATGATAAGACCAGTTGTTTTTATAGATTCAGGAATCGGCGGGCTTCCTTATTGCAGGGATTTTCTTGAGAAGAATCACAATGAAGAAATATTTTTTATCGCTGACAGAGAGCACTTCCCGCTGGGCCCCAGAAAAAAAGAGGAAGTCGCTGAGATTTTAATTTCGTTAACAGAAAAACTGTTAAAAAAAACCGAGCCAAAAATTATTGTGCTGGCTTGTAATACAGCTACAGTTTCCGCTCTTGATACATTACGTCAGCGATTTCCCGGAATACCATTTGTTGGAACAGTTCCGGCAATAAAACCAGCGGCTCTAGCGACAAAAACCGGAATTGTCGGCGTGCTTGGAACAGAGCGGACGATCGAAGACCCGATTAGCCGCCGGATTGTGAAAGAAGTAAACCCGGCCTGCAGGATTTTCGCTGTCGCGGCTCCTGATCTTGTGGAATTTATCGAACATCATCTTGAAAAAGCAGGCGATAAAGAAAAAACAGAAATTGTAAAAAAATATACCGGCGTCTTCCGCGGGGAAGGAGCGGATACTCTTGTGCTTGGATGCACGCATTTTCTGCACCTTCTGGACATATTCCGCCGCGAAGCGGACTCGTCTATCACAATTTTTGAATCGCTGGACGGGATTACAAAACGCGTTGAATTCCTACTTGATGAAAACGGCGGCGCTCTTCGCGCGAAAAAAACATCCCGCGCGCAGGGAGATTCAGGCCCTTCACATAAGCTGATTATTACCGGAAATGAAATTCCTGACTCACACTGGATAACCCGCGCGAAAACGCACGGCTTTAATTTATGTTTGTTTGATAATTTATGAAAAATTCCAGCCGGCGCGAAAGAGCGCGCTTTTATCTTAAAATATTTTATCAGGTAAATTATGGGTGTTGAAATCTTAAGGGGGCTTGTAACGCGGACTTCGCGTAACATAATGAATGTGCGCGTTAATAACGGCAAGGGTTTTGAGGAACTCGAATGCAGGATAAAAGGAAAAGTATTAAAAACTGAAACCAGCTTATATAATCCGTCTGCGCCAGGAGATTGGGTTCTGGTTGAGCGCGAAAATAATTCCATTGACGCGCGGCTGAATCACCGCGCGATGATCCTCTCGGTTGAGAAGAGGCGTAACTGCTTCAGCCGGTACAATCAAAAAGGAGGTTCAAGCCAGATTTTAGCATCGAACACCGATCTTGTTTTGTGCGTCTGCTCTCCCGTTTCGCCTCCGTTCAGGCCGCGTTTTATTGACAGGGTTCTGCTTCAGGCGGATATCGCCGGTATTGAAGCCGCTGTTATCTGCAATAAGATCGATATACACAAAGGCGATCCTGATATTGATGAACGCCTTGAGGAGTACCGCCGCGTCGGATATAAAGTGCTGCGAGTTTCGGCGAAAACTGGAGAAGGAATGCAAGCGTTACGCGCGGTAATAAACGGAAAAATCAGCGTATTAACAGGGCAGTCGGGAACCGGAAAATCGAGCATCATCAACGCGCTGGAGCCAAGTCTAGATATTAAAGAAGGACTTATAAATAAAAAGTATAACAGAGGCGTTCATACAACAACGATGCCGGTTATGTATGATCTGGGTACAGTAAACTTCGCCTCAGGCACATGTATTATTGATACTCCGGGTCTGCGTCGTTTTATTCCCGATCGTATAAAAAAAGAAGAAGTGATCAATTATTTTAGGGAATTCGCGCCGCTTTCGCTTAAATGCAGCTTTGGTCCTTCATGCTCTCACAGGACAGAACGAGGCTGCAAGGTGCTGGAAGCGGTTCACGCGGGAGTCATCCATGAAGACCGGTACAAAAGCTTCATGCGTATTATTGACGATCTCGCGCTGTTAAAGCAGAGCGTTACAGGAATATAAAATGCAGCTAACATCAAAAGAAGATATTACGTTAAACGAAAGAATATCGGATGCGAAACATTCTCTGCTGGAAAAAACTCAGGTTCTTCTTGAGTATCCCCGGATCATGGAAAATGTCGCGTCTTACGCGGTCAGCGAAGAAGCAGCCGCGGTTATAAAAAACTCGAATCCTGTTTATGATGAATCAGCGGAAGAAATAAAACAAAAAACGCGCGCTATCTATATTATGATCAAAACAAGGGCGGATGAACCGCGTTCATGGCTGCCGTCTGTCGGTTTCCTGCTTCCGAAAATCGAGACACAGGGGACTGTTCTGGATATTGATGAAATGCTTGCTCTCGGTCTTTTTATTGAGCGAAGCTTTGAATTTACGAAATGGCTGAAAAAAGATTTTAATGAGCCTGCCGCCCAGCCGCTTCTATCAACATTAAATGTTATTCCCGACTGCAGTCAGGCTGCCGGAGAAATTTTCAGGGTAATCGACAGGGAGGGGAACCTGCGCGATCTTCCAGCGTTACGCGCTATCAGAAAAAGGATAAGCGGCCTTGAAAGGGATTTAAAAAACGCGGTGTCGCGCTATTCAGTCAATGATGAATTTAAAAGGATGCTGCAATCTCCTCTTCCGTCTCAAAGGGACGGGAGAGCTGTAATCGCGATAAAAGCGAATTTCCGCGGGAGAATTCCGGGTATCGTGCATGAAGTTTCCGGCAGCGGACAGACGATTTTTTTGGAACCGCTTGACGTTGTGGAAAAAAACAACGAAATCATTCTGGAAAAACGAAATCTGGACGCCGAGATTCAGAAAATTCTGAAGGAGCTGACTGTAAAAATCTCGGCTGACAGCGAAAGCCTTAAAAAGCTGCATTCAATGATTATTGAGCTTGAATGTATAAGAGCAAGGGCGAAATATTCAGTTTTAACAAAAGGATGTTTCGTGGCGCGGAATTCCATAGCGCGTAATGACGCAGAAAATCATTACAGCCTGCTGCTTAAGCAGGCGCGTCATCCGATGCTAAAAAAGCCAATCCCGATTAATATCGAGATGAACGGAGAAATCCGCGCGTTAATCATAACAGGCCCGAATACAGGCGGAAAAACTGTCGCGTTAAAAACGCTCGGGCTCCTCGCGATGATGAACCAGAGCGCTCTGGCGCTTCCTCTGGATGAAGGAAGCGTGCTTCCGGTTTTTGACGGTATATACGCTGATATCGGCGATGAGCAGTCCATAAACCAGTCCTTGTCAACATTTTCAGCTCACATAACAAATATTTCCGCGATTACAGAAGCGGCCGGAGAGAATTCGCTGGCGCTGCTTGATGAGCTTGGCTCCGGCACTGATCCGCAGGAAGGCGGCGCGATCGCGATGGCGGTTCTAGATTTTTTAATCGAGAAAAAAACCAGAATGATCGTTACAACGCATCACGGCATACTGAAGCATTACGGTTATACAAGGCAGGGAGTTGAAAACGCGTCTGTTGAATTTGACGCGCGAACGCTGTCGCCGACCTACAGAATAATTAACGGACTGCCGGGTGAAAGCAGGGCGATCGATATCGCTTCAGCTAACGGATTAGACAGGGAGATTATAGAAAACGCGAGAAAATATATTGACGAAGATAAATCTGACGTGTCCGAAATGATCAAGGGGCTTGAACAAAAACAGAGAGAACTCGCCGGGCTTGAGAAAAAGAGTTTCATTGAGCAAAACAAGTTGAAAGAAGATAAAAGGAAATCAGATTTAAAAGAGCTGCAGCTCCGCCAGAAGGAAGCGGAATTAAAACGCGAGTCGCTTGGAAAGCTCCGCGAATTCCTGAGTGAGAGCAGAAAAAAACTTGAAAATCTTGTCCGCGAGCTTATAGAAGGAGAAATTAACCGCGGGAAAACATTGAAGGTAAAAGAATTTCTTAATGACCTGAGTTCATACGCGGAAAGTGAAACTGAAGCGCTGGCCGCAGAAGATCGCGCGATTAATGAACAGTTAAGAGCGAAGGAAAAAAAACCTGAGCGCGGCGAAGATATTGTTTTTTCCGCGGGCATGGAAGTTTTCGCCGGCTCATCAAAACAAAGGGGCGTTATCATAAGGGCGGACAAGAAGAAGGGGAATACTCCTTCGTGGCTTGTGGAAACAGGATCGCTTAAAATAAGTTTCCCGGAAAGCGATTTGATTCCAGCGCCTGCGGAAAAGCTGTCATCCGGCCCCCGCGCGTTTAAAGCATGGGCGGCGGAAATTGGCGCTGCGGATGATGTTGTATATGAGCTGAGAATCCGCGGCATGAGATTTGAAGAAGCGATGGAAGCGGTGCGGCGTCAGATGGAGACCGCTATACTTTCCGGACTGAAAAACTTTTCTGTAATACACGGCAAGGGACACGGCATTCTGCAAAAAGGGGTTCATGACTATTTAAAAAGCCATCCGGCTGTCGCTGATTATTATTTCGCGCATCCTGATATGGGAGGATTCGGCAAAACTGAAGTTGTTCTAAAATAACCTCCGGCGCTAGTTTTCCTTTTTAATAACGGTAAACCTTATAATAAATTCTTTTGTTTCCCCGGGAGCGAGATCGATTCGCTGGTATGAAAAGCAAATCGCGCTGTCTTCGTTGTAAACATCCCTGCGTCTGTCTGTATATATATTTTTCAGGTGATCTCCCCAGTTGTAAGCGCCTAACCATAAAGTATCAACAGGCGTTATACCGTCAGATTCAAGGCATACAAGTATCAGCTCAAGAGCGGGCGAATAGTCGTCGTCTGCCATATAAACGCCGAAAGAAGTGGATACTAATGACGCGTGATCATTGTCGTTTATCATAACGTCTGCGGAAGCTCCGAATCTTTGATCTGTTATCCGAAAATTATTAGGATTGTGTAACTGGTGCCGAAGCTGTAAATACGGGACTCCTTTATCATATATAAATTCCGGTATTAATCTTAACTCAACTCCGTTATGCGCGTCTTTCTGAAAACCATTGATCATTTCGCGCTGTGTTCCGTTCAGATCGTAAAACCATCCTCCCTGATAATACGTGGTCCATAACCATTCGTAATTATCTCCCCTCGCGAGAATGTCAATTCCTCCGATAGGGCCGCTGGCTCCGCTCTCTTCGCCCATGTTGTTAAACCTGTATGAAAGACGGAATGTCGGCTCTGTTTTATACTCGATCATATTGTCGATAAATAATTTTCCGGTATTAATCTCCGGCAGCAGCGCTACTTCCGAGTCAGGAACAGTATAGAAATCTTCCTTAGGCACAATGGCTAATGAAATATACTCAAAATTATTTATTTGTATATAAGCGTTCCCGATCGCGATTCCAGTAGCGTTGCCCAGAGTATCTATGCTTACAGACGAGGGAGTGCTGTTTATCCATAAGTGGAAACTTCTGTTTACTGTCAGATCTGTCAGGCTTCTTGTCTCACCGACTTTTATTGTGCGAAAACCAATTTCTGTAAGGTTGCTTACAGGGAGGGCTGCTGTACTGACCGGTATTTCCACAAACACAGGCCATTCACGATTGTGCAGCTCGGCAATCAGCCCAAGCGAACCGGACCGGGCAGAGCTTTCGGGTGTACCTGTTGAAACGCCGGATGTTCGCGCGGCTGTGCCGGTATCCAGCCTGACGATAACTTCCGTAAAACCAAGACTGCGCAGTCTTTCTATGCTTCGCGGTATTTCACGAGCGGGAATTCCTGCCGCGATAACCCTTGTAAAATCGTTATATCTTTCATAAACAGGATTCATAGAAGCGCGTAACAGCCTGTCATAGGCGGATTCCGCGTAACGCGTCTGCAAAAATGAGCCAACCTGTATTTGATATGTCCTGTTATCATCGGAAGAAGGAACGCGGCCGATTATTCTGATCTCCTGAGCGAAGCTAAAGGCTGTAATGAATATCAGGCTGATAAAAAAAACAATACGATTCATACTTCTCCTTATAATTAACTTTTCAGGTTAATTTCTCGTTTTTTTCGCCGCTGTAAACCGGAACGTTAGATGTCAACCAGCGGTTCGTCGCTGTCCATCAGATCGGGGATCGCGTAAACCAAAGCGCCAGACTGTCGCACGCGCAATTCCGCGTAACCTTTGTTTACCATCGCGTCTAAACTGGCTTTCGCTTCTTCGATGGGAATTTGCGCAGAGAGCGACAATTCGCTCGCGGTAATAATGCCCTTATTCGCCTTCGCGGTTTTCAGTATAACCCGCTCGACAGGCTCTTTTTCGCGCACAATGCGGGATTGGCCGTCATTTACATTACGCCATGAATGCATCTCACTGGTGTATACAGTCGGGTTAATATTTTGTCTTATAGTGCTATCAACAATTGCTTTACGGATATTTGCTTCTCTTACCTGACCGGATAGAGTGAAAAAATCATATATAGAACCAATCATACCTAGTCCGCCGGTGAACATCCATAAAAGCCCCGTTGGAATTTTCCCGAGATAAAAACGGTGAAACCCCAGCGCACCGAATCCGGATAGCAGCCAGAGGATATAGGCGAGCAAGGTACTGTACATATTTATATGTTATAATGAAAAAACGCAGCCGTCAACCGAATAGACCAGGCTAGGAAAGCGCGCTTTTTCAACTCGCTGTTAAAAAATTTCCGCGGTTTAATTAAAAATTGATGGATTATTGAAAATTTTAATAGTTACTTCCGAGCGCTCTGGGCGCGTGATCCCTGCCGCTGAAAACCACAAGCGTCAGCAGGGTAATCAGATACGGCAGCATGTTAAAAACCTCAGACGGCAGAAAATCAAGGCTTCTGATATTGAAAACATTTACAGCCAGGCTTGAGGAGAAACCGAAGAGCAGGCTTGCGCCAAATACGCCCGCGGGAATCCATCGTCCGAATGAAACGGCGGCAAGCGCGATAAAACCTTTTCCGTTAATCGTGTTTACAGTAAATTGAATATCCTGAGTCAAAACGACGCACGCGCCGGCAAGCCCCGCGAGCAGTCCTGAGATTAAAACTGCGGTATAACGAATTTTTTTTACATTCACTCCCGCGGCTTCAAGTGCCTGCGGATGTTCTCCCGCGGCGCGCAGGCGAAGTCCTTCCGGCCGCTTATATAAAATAAACCACGAGGCAAAGAGTATTATTAAAGCGATCCATACAGTAGGATAAATTCCAAAAACGCCTGCCTGCATTCCCATTTTATAACTCTGGCTGCGATCCATTTTAAAAACTAACTGACAAATGAAAACGGTTATCCCGTTTGAAAGAAGATTTATCCCTGTGCCTGAAATGACCTGATCCGCTTTCAGTGAAACAGAAACAAACGCGTGAATCAAAGAAAATAGCCCTCCGGCGAATGAAGCAAGAAGAAACGCGAGCGGAATTGAAAATCCTCCATGAGTTTCCAGAAGAACGTGAACCATCGCCGCGGTCATCGCTCCAATTAACATAAGCCCTTCAAGCGCTATGTTCACAACGCCTGAGCGTTCGCAAATCATTCCGCCGATGGCGGCGATCATTATAGGAGAGACAATCATTAATGTAGATGAAATCATTCCTGTAAAAGCGATACCTTCCATCAGCGCCCCTTCTGCCTTGTTAGACGGCGTTCGATAAAAAACCTGACCGCGGGTGTTAATGAAATAAAAATGACAACAAGCCCGATGATGATTGTAACGATTACGCCGGGAATCTGACGCGACTGCATGAGCGGCTGTGCGGATTTCAGCATCCCAAAAAATAATCCCATAACCGCCATTCCTAACGCGGAACAATTCCCCGCGAGAGCGACCGCAATGCCGTCAAAGCCGTAGCCTTCAAACGCTGTTAAGACGCGCCCGTGCGTAAACATACCCAGTATCACAACAGCTCCGGCCAGTCCCGCGAACATTCCAGAGATTGACATCGCGATAGTAATATTTGTTTTAACGCGGATGCCGGCGTAAAATGCCGCGTCTCTGTTGTAACCCGCCGCGCGCAGCGAAAAACCGAGTGCGCTTTTTTCCATTATTAGCCAGTAAATTAAAACCGCCGCAATTGTCAGCCAAAGGCCGTTATTAAGCCTTGAATTGTTGGTGATGGATTCAAAGAAGGAATTTGAGAGAGTTACCCCGGCGGGAAAATCGGGCGTTCTGAATGTATTACTGCCCGGAATTCTCATTGTAATTAAACGATGAAGAAAAAGCGCGATATAGTTCATCATTATAGTAGACACAACTTCTGAAACTTTAAATCTGGCTTTTAAAAAGCCGGCAATGCCGCCCCATAACGCTCCTGCAGCCATAGCGCCTGTTAAAGCCGCCGTTAGCTGCAAAAAAGCGGCGGGCGCTGAAAAAGCCGCTGGCGGAAACATCTGCCGCGCGATAACCTGCGCCGCGGTCAAACCGGCAATGTATTGTCCTTCCGCTCCGATGTTGAATAAAC
>JGI24695J34938_10000645_pt1 | contig 33286 bp, 28 predicted proteins | sample TergutCo191P3_FD_34938 | JGI IMG/M metagenome (IMG submission 34938)
CCGGCGGCTAAGTTTTTCATTCCGCCATTAATCATGGCTTGTGCCAAAACTGTCGCGGTCGTCGTTCCGTCTCCTGCAACATCATTGGTTTTGGTCGCAACTTCTTTTACAAGCTGTGCGCCCATATTTTCGAAGGCATCTTCTAATTCTATCTCTTTGGCGATCGTCACACCGTCGTTGGTGATGAGGGGGGAGCCATATGATTTATCCAAAACAACATTGCGGCCTTTCGGTCCTAAAGTGATACTGATTGTATCGGCTAACTTATTTACACCTGTTTCTAATGCGGCACGGGCTTCTGCACCATGCTTTAATTCCTTTGCCATGTCTTATTTTCTCCTTATTATATAATTTTCTGACTTAGTATTGCTCTTTATATTATAATTCCTGCGGAACCATAATATTTTTATGCGCGCTAATACTGCGCAGGTCTAATGCCTAGCGTCATTATACCGTGATTGCGAGAATATCATTTTGTTTAACAATAATGTATTCCACATCATCAATCTTTACTTCTGTTCCGGAATATTTGGAGTAGATGACCTGATCTCCCACTTTTACTTCCATCTTAATTTCTTTTCCGTCAACGCATCCGCCCGGACCAACGGCGATAACTTCCGCCTGCTGGGGTTTTTCTTTACTCTGTCCGGGTAAAACAATCCCTGACTTGGTCGTTTCTTCTGCGACCAATTGCTTTAAGACTACTCTGTCTCCTAATGGTACTAATTTCATGTAAGATTTCCTCCTTGCTATTTTTCGTATCTTATATGTTCGTTTACAGTTTGTTAGCACTCGATGTGGACGAGTGCCAATCGACATTATCTATATTATCGCTATTCAAAAATAAATGCAATAGGAAATTGTTATTTTATAAAAAATTTAGAATCTGTTTATCCGACACTCTGATAAACTTTGTCGGTTGATGATTAAGATGATATTATATATAATCATAATACAACACGTTGTTGTAACTATCAAGATTTTTGAAGTGGGATTCTGAATGGAGAAACATATGTCAGTAATACAAGTAGAAAGGCTTACAAAAGACTATGGGCATAACCGCGGTGTTTTCGATGTGTCTTTTGATGTGAACGAAGGTGAAGTTTTCGGTTTCCTCGGCCCCAACGGGGCAGGGAAAACGACCACCATCCGCCATATCATGGGCTTTTCCCGCCCACAGGCGGGGACGACCAAGGTGAGAGGATTAGACAGTTGGAAATGGCATTACGATATTCAGCAGAATGTCGGGTATCTTCCCGGCGAAATTGCTTTGCCCGAAAACCTTACCGGAACACAATTTATCAAAATGATGGCTGAACTTCGCGGCATGTCGGATATGGCTTATCCCGAAATCTTAATAAAGCGGTTTGAACTTTGCGCATCAGGCGGCCTTAAGAGGATGTCATTGGGAATGAAACGAAAACTGGCGGTCGTTACGGCTTTTATGCACGACCCCAAGATTTTGATTCTTGATGAACCAACAAGCGGGCTTGACCCTGTTATGCAAGATATTTTTATTGATTTCATCAAAGAAGAAAAAGGGCGCGGTAAGACAATTCTTCTGTCGTCACATATATTTAATGAAGTGGATGCGACTTGCGACCGAATTGCCATCATCAAAGACGGGCGGTTGGTATCTACTTTTGTGGCGGATGACCTGCGCCATAACGACAGCAAGCAATGGCGGATTGAATTTACGAACGAAGAGGATTTTGCCAAATTTAATATTTATGCGCAAAAGTCGGAATTATATAGTATTTTGTCCGTAAAGCCGCAACATAATCAACTTCAATTATTAGTTAAGGACAGCGAGATAAATACATTAATAGCGGAACTGTCTAAATACTCACTGCTCTATTTTAAGGAAATAAAATTGACGCTTGAGGATTATTTCATGAAATTTTATGACCGTAACGCAAAGACGGGAGGTAGCGCAAATGCCGTACATTGAAATCAGCGGGATAAAAAAGGATTACGGCGACGGACGCGGTAATTTTGATTTAAACCTTTCCATTGAACGCGGTGAGGTTTTCGGATTCGTCGGTACAAACGGCGCGGGTAAAACTACCCTGATCCGGCAAATGATGGGATTTTTACGCCCCGAAGACGGCAGCATAAAAATAAACGGGCTGGATTCGTGGGAAGATTCCGCCGAGTTAAAGAGATATATCGGCTATGTACCCGGGGAGATTGCTTTCCCTGACGCACCTTCAGGTACCGTCTTTTTACGGCGTCAAGCCGAACTTTTGGGGCTTAAGGATATGTCCCGCGCCGATGAAATCATTAATAAATTACAGCTTGACCCGACCGCGAACTTGAAGCGGATGAGTAAGGGCATGAAACAAAAAACCGCAATTGTGGCGGCTTTTATGGCTGATTTTGATATCCTGATATTGGATGAGCCGACCACGGGACTTGACCCTTTAATGCGACGTGAATTCGTCGAGATTCTTAATGAGGAAAAGAAAAAAGGTAAAACAATTTTTATGTCAAGCCATATGTTTGAGGAAGTTGAGCATACTTGCGATAAAGTTGCGCTTATTAAGGAAGGCAGAATTATCGCCGTAAAAGACACGCTCGAGATTAGGCATAATACAAAAAAGGTTTATAAAATTGAATTTAGCTCCGCAGAAGACTACAAACTTTTTATCACCGAAGCTTTTGATTTTTCCGAACAGCGTGAAGATTATCAACAAGTAATCGTCAAAATTAACGATACCGATATTAACCGTTTCTTCTCGGTGCTTAAGAATTATCATATGAAGTTTTTAACCGAAATAAAATATTCGCTCGAACAATATTTCAAGAACTTATATTCTTTAACGGGTGAAAATCAAGGAGGAAAAAGCGATGTTCTGTAAAACAATATTTAAGCAAACACTTAACCAAAACTGGAAGCTGTGGATGATCTTTACGATCATTCCGACGATAATGAGTATGCTTATTATTACGGTCTATGACCCCAAGATGGTTCAGGGGATGATGAATATGATCCAAAATGTTCCCGGGGTAGGCGATATCCTAGGCGACCGGATTGAAACAATGTCGTCCCTACTCGCAATGCTCGGCGAAAACTTCTATATGCTGCCGGGATATATTTTACCGCTCATATACGTTATCATGACCGCTAATTCGCTTATTGCTTCACAAGTAGACAGAGGTTCGATGGCGTATATCCTATCCACGCCGATTAAACGCACAAAGGTCGTTAGGACACAGGCTTTTTATCTGATTACAGCTATTTTCTGTACTTTCCTTGTGATAACCACCTTCGGTTTTGTGGCTGTGCAAGCCAAACATAACGCTCTTTGGGGGCAGGCTTATACCGCCGATGTAAAAGCCGCTTCTACTGTTTTGAATTTTGACAATGATACTGTCGCAAACGACCTAACGCTTATCCTTAATAATCAAGACGCCGTTCGCGCAGGGGCAAAAGCGAGAGGAATTGACGATGATGTATATATTGTATATCTGGGGTTAAAAATGAGTGCCGCGGAAGAGAGTGCGGCGCCAACAGAACAAGCCAAAGAAATGCAGGAAAAATTGATGAGCGGAATTGTCGCCGCCGCTGATGCACTTGATATGGAAGCCGCCGATCTTACAACAGACATGAGTAAAATCAAGGGTAATTCCCACGCCATGGCGGCGGCCGTTAAAGCTTCCGGCTTACCGCAGGAACTTTTTACCGCCTTTATCAATAGGCAGTTGGCGACAGATGAAATCACCTTCGATAAAGGTGTTGACTTTAGTGTAAAAGGTTATTTAATGATAAACCTTGGTGCATTCCTGATGTTTTTCGCTATTTCGAGTATATCATTCCTGTTCTCCTGTGTTTTCAATTTGACCAAAAATTCACTTGCGTTAGGAGCGGGCATCCCGATTGCCTTCTTCATTTTTCACCTTATGTCCCAATTCGGGTCAAGCCTTGAAAATCTCAAATATCTTTCACTTAACACGCTTTTTGCCGCCCATGAAATTGTGATTGACGGAGTATATATTCCGCAGTTCATTGCGCTGGCGGTAATCGGGTCGGTACTTTATTTGGTCGGGATTAAAGTATTTAAGGAAAAAGATTTGCCGTTATAGGCATAATAAAATCAATGCCATCAACTTAGGAAGTGTCAATCCCCCTACGGTTAGCGTCACTAGCCAAGGGATTCCGGCCGAAGCCCGGAATGACGAATGCTTAAGTTGATGACATTGTCTTAAAGTGAAAGCTTGAGATACTTAACCAAGTGCTTTTAACAAACGATAAAATGCTGTTTCCAAAGTTTTACGCGGGCAGGCTATGTTAATACGCTCAAAACCTTCGCCGCATCCGCCGAATTGCCGCCCGCTGTAAAGCCAAAGCCCTGCTTTCTTAATAATCAAATCCTCTCGCTCTTCTTCATTCAGCGAAAGCCCGCGGCAATCAAGCCATATCAGATAAGTTCCCTCAGGTTCAATAAGCCGTATCCCTTGCAACCGGTTTTGCAGAAAAACTCTAACGAAATCAATATTACTTTGTAAATATTGATTCAATTGCTCAACCCATTCGCGCCCGCCCTCATAAGCCGCCTGACTGGCAATCAAGCCGAAGTAATTAAGCCGCCCATAACCTGTTTTTGCCATCGCTTTATTGAACTTAACTCTTAAATCTTTATTGGCAATAAAGATATTAGCGACTTGCAAACCGGCTAAGTTAAAAGTCATGCTCGGTGAAGTTAGGTTAATCGTTATTTGTTCAAATTCCTTTTTTATTCCGGCGAAAACCGTGTGCTTATGACTGGGATAAACGAAATCACAATGACTTTCATCGCTTAAAACAATAACCCCATGACGGGCGCAAATATCGCCCATCCGTTTAAGTTCCTCATTTTTAAAAACGCGCCCAACGGGATTATGAGGATTACACAGGATAAATATCTTCACATTGTTTTTAATTATCTTGTTCTCAAAATCACCAAAATCAATTTCATAATGAAGGTTATTCAAGTGTAAATCGTTGGTCACTAATTTGCGGGAACTGTGAAGAATTTCATCACAAAAAGGATAGTAGACAGGCGGCTGAACAAGTATTCCGTCGCCCTTTTCCGTAAAAGCACGAATAGCCGTCGAAATAGCAAAAACAATGCCCGGCGTTTTGACTAACCATTCTTCTTTTAACTTGTAATTATGATATTTACGATACCATTTTTCGATCGCGTTAAAATACTCACTCTTCGCTTCCGAATAACCGTATATACCCAGTTCAGCACCTTCTTTTACCTTGTCCTGAACACATGGCGGTACCCGAAAGTCCATATCCGCTACCCATAGCGGCAGCAAACCATCAGGTTTGCCGAGTTCCGCAGAAAAATCGTATTTCCACGAATTAGTATTTTTGCGGTCGATAATTTCATCAAAGTTATATTTCATTCCAAAACCCCCGATTACAAATGTTTTATATTAGTTTTCCCGTAAATAATTATCCGGCTATTATGCGTAATATGCTTGTTAGATACTAAGACCCACCTAAGATAAATCGCTTGGGCGGGAGGGGGAATAGTACGAATTATAAGCAGATAGTCACAATCACTAGCCATTATGTTATGGTACACAGACTATAAAACTTGTTATCCTTGACACACTTTAAGTATAGCACAAACTCATTATTTTTGCACGATAATTATAGTAAAAATTACCCAAAAATATCACCAAAAATATCCTGTTTTTTTTGACAGATAAAGTTGTCTTTTGTGCTGAATTTACTTTGGCTTAGATATTGCTTTTTCATTCAATAAATTGTATGTTAATTATAGGTCACTTCATAGATTTATTTCGGTAATAAATGTAAAGCAACCGAGAATTAACAGCACAGGCACAGAAAGGAAAAACATGGCAATCAAATATAAAAACCCTATCCTCAAAGGCTTCTACCCTGACCCCGGCATCTGCCGAAAAGGTGATGATTATTATATGGTAACGAGCTCATTTGAGTTTTTCCCCGGTGTGCCGATTTTTCACTCAAAGGATTTAGTTAACTGGACACAAATCGGACATTGCCTGACCCGCGAAAGTCAACTGCCATTACATAATGTTAGATATTCGATGGGAATTTTCGCCCCCGTAATCCGCTATCATAAGCAGAAAGACCGTTTCTATATGGTCACTACCAATGTGACTAAATTCGGTAATTTTTTCGTTTATGCCGACGACCCTTTAGGCGAATGGTCTGAGCCGATTTTGATAAACCAGGGCGGTATTGACCCTTCTTTATTCTTTGAAGATGATGGTACTGCTTACTTTATCTCCAATGCGTATGAGGGGGACGACCCAAGAAGCGGCTTTTTATTATCGCAGATTGACTTGGAAACGGGTCGCCTTCTTACTAAACCAACTCCTGTTTGGGGCGGTATCGGCGAAAGTGCGCCGGAAGCTCCTCACATCTATAAAATCGGGGCTTGGTACTATCAAATGATTGCCGAGGGCGGCACTGAACTCGGGCATATGGAGACGATTGCCAGAAGCAGGAATTTATTCGGCCCTTATGAACCATGCCCGATGAATCCGATTCTGACGCATCGCAATAAGAAAAACCATCAGATCCAAGCAACAGGACATGCCGATTTGATTCAGGATATCTATGGTGAATGGTGGGCGGTTTTTCTCGGCTACCGCGAAACTCATGCCTATTTCCATCATCTCGGCCGCGAAACTTTTCTGGCGCCTGTGGAATGGGTTGATGAATGGCCGATTATAAACGGCGGCAGAGCCATTGAATTTGAAATGAATGTTCCTTCAAAAGCAGTTATTTTGCAATCACGTGTTAATGAATATCACACCGATTTTACTAAAGGTATTGAACTGCCCTTTGTTCATTTACGAAATCCTTATCCGGAAAATTATGAATCAACTGAAAGCGGACTTAAATTGATTGGTTCTGAATTTAATCTCGCTGATGAAGACAGTCCGACTTTTCTCGGATTCCGCCAAAAAGACCATGAAAGCAGGCTAGAAATTGATTTTTCATTTTCACCTATTGTTAATGGCGATGAAGCCGGAGTGACGGTTTTTTATAAGCACGATGCACATATGGATGTTTATGTGGGTATGGAAAATGGACGGAGATTTCTATGTTTTAAGAAATCTGTCGGCGATATTCTTCACATATGTGCATACTTGCCGATTTTCGAAGGTGAACTTAGCGATGATAAGATTACCATTATAGTCAAGTCAGATAAATTGAAATATTATTTTTCGGCGGTTGTAGACGGAAAAGAAATATTCCTCGGCGAAGGTTTGACCAGATATGTCTCAACCGAAAGTCATCAATTAGGTTTCACCGGAACATTCCTTGCCATTTATGCTACCGGAAATGGCAAGAAGGCATCAAGTGACGCCCTCTTTTCGCGGTTTGAGTATTATGGGTTTGATGATTAGGGCAAGTAAAATAAATAGGCTATCATAAATTAAGCAAGGGCTTTAATCTCATTTGAGTTTACCATAAATGTTGTTTTGCTTTCCAATCTATATTTTCCGATTAAATCATCTACTCTTACGTTTTGATGAACAATTCCATGAATATCATTTAAAAGCTCAGTATAATTATCGGATTGAAAAATATTTCTACCAATAGATATACCCTTTGCTCCGCAATCCATAGCATTGCTTATCATCGTTAATAATGATTCTGTATCCATCTGCTGCCCACCTGCGATTATTACCGGTATTTGACAACTTTCAATTACCTCTGCAAATCCTGATTTTGAATTACAATAATTCACTTTAACCATATCAGCACCAAGTTCATCCATAACCCGAACTGCATGTTTTATATATTTAATATCCCATTCATTATCAATTTTATCACCTCTTACATAAACCATTGCAATTAAAGGCATTCCTGCATCATTACAATCCTGAATTATATTTGCCGTATCTTGTAGCATTTTAGCCTCATATCCATTTCCTAAATTAATATGTATAGATACAGCATCACATCCCATTCGTACTGCTTCTTTAACTGTTGCTGTTTGAATTTTTAATAATCCTGATGTGCTTAGTGCTGTGCTGCCCGATAAATGCATAATCAATCCTATATCATTATTGTTTAACAATTGATAATTATTCTTTATCGGTCCTCCATGCAAAATCATAGAATCTACAATTTTACACTCCATAATCTTTTGTAATGTATCTCCTAATTTCTCTAATCCTTTAATTGGACCTTCTGAGAATCCATGATCTAAGGGTAAAATAATTGCTCTTTCATGCCCTCTGAAAATACGGCTCATTCGTTTTTCTTTACCATTCATTTGTTATCCTCCTAATTAGTTATCTTCAGCAAATATTGTATATTTTTATACAATATATTATCCATATCACCATCATTACATGATAGCTGTTTTATATTCACTAAACCACATATCGGCTTATATAATGGAAATTCACTTCCAAATATCAGCTTTGTACTGCCACATTTTTTTAGTGCTTCTTCTATTCCCGCGTAACTGCCTTGAGAAGTTTCCAGAAAAACATTGTCAAATTTCGCCGCATATTCTATCGCGTCCACATCTGACGGACCAAATCCCATGTGTCCAATAATAAATTTCGTCTTGGGAAAAAGTTTGGCTAAAGCTCCCATTTTTTTAGTAGAAGCACCTGGGGAGTATAAAGTATGGCTATAAAAAGGCACTTCCAATTGCCCGCATAGATCTGCCAAATCTAATACCGTTTGAGATGCTAATGAAAAACCATGTATTAGAGGAGCCAATTTCAATCCGGAAAATCCTCTCTTTATCCCGCTTTCAAATTCTAATAAAGCTTCTTCTCTTTTTAAAGGATTTACACAATAAAAACCATAGAACTTTCCCGGTTCCTTCCTTATTATATTTTCAACAATATCATTGGGAATATATTCACCGTCCGGCTTTTCTTCTCCGGTAATATATTTTGTCATCCTTTTTACATTAACCATTCCTCCCGGCACCAAAACTGCTTTGTCTATACCTGCCAGCTTCATGTCATTATTTAATTCTTCAATCGTACCATAATTACTCTTTCCAATATGCGCATGTCCATCAATTATCATCACTTTCCTCCTTTCCGTTAATATAGTTTACACGTCTGACTTTTTTCCCATCACAAGGTATTTTATCAACAATTTTAATCTGATTAGGCATCCCGCACCTATATTCAAGCTGACTGGAGATAATTTCTTCAAGCCCATCTCTATAAATACAGTTTGAAGCTAATTCGATAACAACCTCAGCCATATCTTCCCTTACATTAATAAAATAATTATCTCCCACCTCTTTTATATTCATTAGCATTTCCTCAATATAAATAGGCGCATATTCTTTTCCATCAATTATTATCTGATCAATTTTTCTTCCTCTTAAATATAGCTTCTTTAATGGAATTCCACATTCACATCTAAAATGTTCAATAAATCCAATGTCCTGTGTTCGATATCGAACCAAAGGTGTCCCCTCCTTAAGAAGCGTTGTGACTACTATTTCGCCAATTTCGCCATCTTCCAACGTCTCACCTGTGTCCGGATTAATTATTTCCAGATAAACATGGGAATCCGGAATATGATACCCATCTTTTTTGCCGCATTCAATTCCCAAGGCTCCGCACTCTAAGGAACCATAGTAAAATCTTGCATCCGCATTCCATTTTGATTCTATTCTATTCCTAAATTTATTTGAACACCCTTCACCGGTAAGCCATATCTGCTCTACTAAAATATCTTCTTTCATATTAAATCCGCAATTTTCAGCTGCTTTCATTAATTCTATTACATATGAAGGTGAAGAAATTAAAACAGTACATTTAAATTCTTTCATTAATTCTATGGCTTTCGTTGGGTCGGAGTATGCCCCTCCCTTGCCAACCGGTAGGACGACAGCTTGATACCCTATTTGAGCAACTCGCTGAAAGGCTTGCCCCGCAGAACTCATTTCATATGGCAATGCAACCGCAACCACATCCGTTGCATTTAAATAAAATAGCTTTCCCCATTGAGGATATAAATCACTGCCATACAAGTCATTGATAGTATACATAATTGATATACTTTCACCTCCGGATGTACCGGTAGATGTATGTACATGAAGAATCTCTTCTATAGGTACACATAGCAATCCATCTTTTTTTTTCCTTAACATTTCTTTGGAAAATAATGGTATGCGTTGAAATATATCCCATGTAAATTCTTGTTCAACATTATATCCTACCTGATTTAATAGTCCATTATAAAAAGAATTTTTTTCATACAAATAATCCAATAGGTTTTTTAATGCGTCTTTTTGATAGCTTTTTAGTTTTATCGGTTCTACAGCCGTTATATCTCTCAATTCACTTGCATAATTCTTTAAAAAATGAAAAGAGCGACGACCTTGGGTGCATACATATTCAATTATTTCTCGCATTATGTGTTTCTCCTACTTTTCAATAATTGTTTCATCAATTGCTACTCCCAGATGCCGTCCTTCTTTCATCATGCATCCTAATACAACATCTCCTTTAGTAAGTAAAACACTATTTTTCACTTCTCCTTTGCTACTGATTATTCTTATATGCCAATCATCTTGCACTATTACATTTGTGGGTTTTCCATTTTTAGAAATTGTTTTAATTAATAACATCGGACGCTTTTCCATCTTAATCCGGCCAACACTTACAGCTCTTGCTCTGCCTTTTGAGTTAATCACCATAACCTCATCTCCCGATTGGAGCTCTGATAAATATCTATATTTATTATCCGGACATAAAATATACGAATGAATTGCACCTGCATTTACCCGGAAGGGTCGTAAATCCATATATGGTAAATAATGATTTTCAGAACTTACTAAAATACCTCCTGAAGATGTGGATCCTAAAATCATCCCTTCGTCATTATCCAATTTACTAATCGTATCAATACATACCCGATCGCCCATTCCTATGTGTTTAATTTCTTCCACCTTAAGTTCTTCTATCTCCATAGTCATATTTATCAAATTATCTATCTTCTTCTTCAATTGATTTAATTCTTCAATATCAGATGTTTTAATAAGAACAGCTTGACTTCCCATTTCCATAGTCATTGTCGCAATCCATCCATCTTCACTATTAGAAATTATCTTACATATTGTATTCTTATATTCCTGAGAATAAGCTAATATTAATTCAAGGGGGATATTAGTGACTGATTGGAATTGAATAACAATTGTTTTATATGATGGACTTAATTCAATTGCACGCTCCATGCTTTTTTTATCATCAATTGTAATAAATATTCCTTTTTCAATTGTTCCGACATCATCAATTAATTTTTCATCATTGCCATCTATTAATCCCAATATTCTTCTGTCACTATTTTCTCGTGTATACTTTTTCAACCGTTCTTTATTCTCTTTATTTATTTTTATCATAGTAATAATATTTCTTGATACTTTTTCCATCAATGAAAGTTGTTTTTCATTAATAAGGACACCATTGTATCCTACATTTACCGCATAATTTAGCAGCTTTTGCCCTTCCTTATCCTGTAAATCCGAAATATCTAACCATAATTGCTTTTTTTCCATGCTAATCGCTCTCCTTTTCATTTGCATTTTTGATGTAATAATTTGCTTTCCTTAATTTTGTAATTTTTAATAATTCATTTATTGGTTCTATTTGATGTTTAGAAACATATTTAACTTCATTTGAAATGGGTAGGTCAATTTCTTTGCATTTAACTATATTCATATATTCTTCTTGTTCTACAATGATTGTTAATATCCCTCCTTGAAATATCAATCTAAAGTATTTAGGATTCAATTTCTCATTTCCATAGATTTGGTTTTGAATATCAAGCATTGAAATGCATTTTTCTCTATTGCATATGGCATCAGCGAATCTCCCATGGTGAATGAGCATTGGCATTTGATTTCCGCATTGGCATTTTTCTTGTTTGATTTCTACAATATCCTCTGTTTGATATCTAATCAGCGGAAATGCTTCTTTATTCAGTTGTGTTACCGCCAACAATCCTTTTCCGGTATTTATTATTGCCTTCCGATCATCGATCTTAACGATCTCAAGATAATAATCAGAAGATATGTGCAAATTGCCATAAGCGCAGGATACGGCAATATTTGCTGTCTCTGTCATCCCATAGAAATTAAAAACTTTTGCTTCCCATAATTTTTCTATCTGCATTTTCCTGCCATCACATAACATTTCACCTGCCACCAATATCATTCTGACGGAAAAATCTTTTCTGCTGTCGAATCCAAGATGCTGTGCCACATCTGCTAAGACTACTGCTTCTGAGGGATTACAAACCAATATGGTTGCGTTAATCTTTTTCATAATATTTATTACTCTTTGATATGGCGTAACCATTGAACCTCTGCTGACAGGAATAATTGTGGCACCATCATCAATTAGCATTCCAGTAAATATATGAGCCGGGACAGACAGTGCATAAGGAAATCGAATCAGGGCAATATCTTTCTTTGTGATTTTTATGTCTTTATCTCTAAGTTGCCTAGCCGCTTCCTGCATATCTTTACGTGAATACCATACCGATACCGATTCACCTGTCGTACCAGATGACTCATGATATTGTTGAATATCATCTATTTCAACTGATAATAAATCAAATGGATCACTTTTCTTTAGATCTTTTTTTTCTGTAAAATTAATTTTTTGAAACTCTTCAATATTCGAAATTGTTACCGGAATTTTTCTCTGTTTATAAAATTTACTTCTTTCTGCCTGAGCCAAAGCAAAATTTATTTTGCTTAATAATTTTTCTTCCATCACATCTCCTTGGATTTTACTTTTACTACGAACTAATTATTACAAAGCATTTTATGAATCTTCTTATGAGGTATTTGACCTGACCAAAACTCTTTCTCTTTTTGGTATTCATCAAGATCTATATAATAAACCAATAATCCGGCATCATCTTTTGGCAACCCAGCTAATATATAATCATCTCTTGAACTTTTAATTAAATCCTCACCACATTCTACATATCTTAAAATGGACGTCTGCCCCGAAAAATTAATTCTTGATACACTGCTTGTCCCCGTTACACATATCATAAATAAAAAGCAAGGAATGTCCATAACTCTTGATAATGCTATCTGTTCAAGAATAAAATCATATTCATAAGGAATTTGGGTTAAGCATATAATAAAATCTGTTTCAGACGCGGCTAATTTTTCACATAAAGCCAATGAATTTAGATCATTTCCAATTAATACTCCAAATTTACCGAATTCTGTTTCAAAAATATCAATTTTTCTTCCGGGTTTCATAAAATGCATTTCAAACTCATTAAGACATATTTTTCGATATTTCCCTAAAATATTTCCCTTACGATTAATAATGATTGCTGAATTATAATATGAGTAATTATCCTTTTCAAAAATTCCACCAATAACCATAGAATTTTCAGATTTTGCCAAATCTACCAAAAAATGAACTGTATCCCCCATCAAATCTTCAGCTGTTTCATCCAAATTAATTAAATTTATACTGGCTGAAAACAATTCTGGTAAAATAATTAAATCAAGCGGCTTCTTAGCTTCACTAATTTTTTCATTTAAATCCATAAATAATAATTGTTTTGATTCAAATGTTACATCCGTTTGCAGCAAACATACATTCATCTCATTTATCCTTTCAATCGTTCTTAAAAATCAAATATTTCGTGACATTTTCTTCCGTGCAATTATTATATTTTTCACTCATCCTGGTCATATATTTCGTGAGTGCATATATGAATTCATCACTTTTTTCTGATAATATGTCCCCAAAGGTACCTCTTGATAATATGCTTTGAATCATATCTTCCGCATTTTTATAATCTATTTGAAAAATTAATATCTCTTGATGAACCAATTCCATATTATTTTGTAATGCTGCATTGATAATTTCTTTTTCTCCCAAGGTGTCATTCCATACATTCATAACTTTTTCAGGTACTTTCGCTTCTTGGTAATGGCAATTTTTATTTGAAATTTTTATAATCGCTTTAAAAAGTTTATTACCTGTAAATGTCACGGATTCTTTGCTTACCTTTACATTTTGCAATGTATAACCAGGGATAGAACATATAAAATAACCTTTTGATTTTAGTATCTTTGATATGCCTATAAAAGCATCTTCATTTAACCATTGAATACCATAATTACAAGTTATCAGATCGGCTTGATAATTTAAAGTTCCTAAATCCCGACCGTCAATTTGGATAAAATCGGCTCTATCAATCTCTTTTGCTTGTGCTTCTTTAAGCATTATTTGCGATATATCAACTCCTAAAAATCTTGCATTCTTAAATGTATCGCTTAATTGTTTTGTCAGTATACCGGTACCGCAACATAAATCAAGAATATTGATATCCATTTCCTCTGATTTTATATTAAGAAAATTATATAAGAAATTGATAATCCCATTCCCTATTTTCTGATAGTAATTTACATTACTGTGTGTTTCATAATCTTCGCCTAAACTATCAAATATCGCTTTATTATGTATTTGGCTCATGTTATTTCTCCTTTGCAGTTAAACGGTTTCCGGCTACAGCCATAACAAATAAGATGATAATAAAAATTGAAATCATCCATATTTCATTTGAAATAAGCAAACTTTCCCCATTAAGAACATTATCCATTGCTATTTTCAGCCAATATGTAGGTGTTAATTTGGACAAAACCAACATATTCTCAGGCATATATAAGATAGACCAGTATAATCCACCCAACATAGCTAAAACATTAATCAAAATATTTAATAATGCCAAAAACATATTTTTAGTTTTAGAAATAGATGACATAAAAGTGCCCAGCATAAACCCAGTCAACCCTGATCCAAGAAGAACCAAAATGATATCAATAACCATTCCAGCATTCAAAGATTTTACCGCTAATAGCATAAATACTAAAATAACTAACAATTGTATTATATAGATCCCTAATTCACTCAGCAGTAATGATATTACATATTTTCCGTAGCTATATTTTGTCGTTGTAATTCTAGTTAATATCCCATTCCTTTTATCTTGATAAAGCTTCATTCCAAAATAACAATTATAGTAAATCATGAAAAATATAATAAATCCCCAGAATACTTTAATCGCACTTGAAATACCTCTTTCTTCTTGATTGTCCTGCGGTATTATTAAATTTACTTTTACGGCATTTTCATTTATATCTTTCACAAATGACTGTAACTCAGTATCTGTATCAGTAAGATCACTTGCAATTACATACTGATGAAGATAGCTATTTATATCATAATCGACAAAAATATAAATGGAACTTTCTGTTAAACTCACTGACGTAATTTCAATTGAATCATTATTACGTATACTTTCATATAAGCCCATTGGCAAAATGACTGCATAATCAATTTTATTCTTTATTAACTCATGTTGTATTTCCGAACCATCCAAAATCTTAATCGAGTATCGCTCACTAAGATACCGAATCATTTCATTACTAAATTCCGTTTTATCTTGATCCCAAATACCAACTCTACATTTTGAAACAAAAGAATTATCTGTTTGTTCTTTATCATCAGAGAAAATAATTATATTAAATAATATAATGGCAATGATGGGCAATAAAAACAAGATGAGTCTAAAAATGCCATTTAAATTTCTTTTCATATTTAGTTTAAGAATCATCATTTGGCAAGCCTCCTTTTATTCGTTAAAACTGCAACAATAATCAAAATCGATGCCCCCGCCGCCATTACTTGAATATATTCAATAAACGATACAGAATTTGTTTCATATATTGTACTAAATAATACATTCTGGCATACTGCATTTGGCAGAAGCTGATTAATCAATCTACCTGCCCCAAAATGATCCAAATCTATGATTACAAATCCTCCGGCTAAAAAAGTTGAACCTAAAATTATGATATTTGCTAATGTATAAGCAATGCCATAGTCTTTAACCACTGAAATCAAAGCAAGCCCAAATAAATTTGAAAAGATAATAAAGATAAAAAGAATTGCTATTAGCCTAAAATAATTACTTCCTAAAAATACGCCATATACCATTTTATAAAAAATAAGCAATACCGAAATTTGCATGGCTACCAAAAGTATAGATGCCAATAAGACGCCTATATATATCGGTAGTAACCTGTTCGTTACTGAAAGTAGTCTTTCCTGTTTTCGTCCTATTAGGGTATCACTAATTATTTTAATTGCATACAGCGATCCAAATAAGCAAACTAAAACTGTGAGTGTTACACCATAATAATCAAATGCCCTCGGAATATGGTTATTAGATAACCCTCTTGCTTGTATATAAGTTTCCAGTAATCGATTTCCAATAACATCATAATCATTGTAATTCACATTTTGATGTGTAAAAATATTTTGATTCCTTGTGAATTGTGTGAGAATAAATGTTATAATCGCCACTCCTTGCAGTTCTGGATCTTCAACTACAAAATTAATCTCATCAGAATCGTACCATATATATCCATGTATCTCGCCTAATAACAATGCATTGTCTGCCTCTGAATGATTATTCAAAATTATAGTTTCAGTAATATTACTTACTGCTTCTGCTGCAAATACGCTTTTTAAAGATTCCATATACATATCACCTTCTATTAGCGCTACTTTATACTTTTCTGTTTTCGGTGCTTGAAAATCACCTTGTAGTGCATTGCCAACAATAAGAGCCAATATTGCCGGAAAAAAAACCATCAACAACATACTTGTATAATCTCTTATTTCCCTTTTTAATGTATATTTAAATGTAGATATTATCACTGATTAACTCCTAATCTCTTAATGTTTTGCCTGTTAAATGTAAAAAGATATCTTCCAGATTATTTCTTTTCATATTAATTGATAAAAATTTATAGTTTGTTCTTTCAATAACATCCAATATATGCTTTAATGAAAATGTATTCGCCTGCGCTTCAATTTCCAATACTTTTTCGTTTATACTGCACTTTACAACACCGATAATTTCATTCAATTGTTTACAAAGCTCATTTTGAATTTTTTTATCCAACATGATAAGGTATGTTTCATTTAAATTATATTTTAGTAGAAGTTCATTAGTATTACCGCTTTCAACGACTTTTCCTTTATCAATAATCAAAAGACGGTTACACAGGCTTTGGATTTCCTCCATATAATGAGAAGTATATATAATTGTTGCTCCCTGTTGGTTTAGTTTCCGTATCGATTCCATGATATGGTTTCTCGATTGTGCATCAATACCAACAGTTGGTTCATCCAAAATAATTATTTGGGGGCGATGGACAATAGCACAGCCGATATTAAGCCTTCTTTTCATTCCACCTGAAAATGTCTTGGGAAATTTATTCGCAACATCTGTTAATCCAATAAATTCAAGGGTTTGGTCAACATTATGCTTCCGTGTTTTATTATTAATACCATAAAGGCTTCCAAAATATTCTAAATTTTCTTTGGCAGTCAGATCTTCAAATATAATAATATCTTGTGGAACTAATCCCATATTCCTTTTTATATCTTTTAGATTCTTATCAAAATTTTTGCCTTCTACTAAAATTTCACCCTTATCTCTGTGAATAATTCCACTTATTATACTAATTGTTGTCGATTTGCCTGCTCCATTTGGGCCTAATAATCCAAATATATCTTGTTTGTCAATTTTGAAGCTTACATCATCAACCGCCACAGTATTTTGATATTTTTTATGTAAACCTTGAACTTCTAACATTGTTATGCTCATTTTATTCACCTTTTTGAAATGATCTTCTATTTTAGATTTTTACAAACTCTTTAAATAATATAATTATTCCACATATATTTGCATCTTTTTTCTTTACAAAAAGTGTTTTCCCACATACCAAAATCCATTTCATCACTTATAATTTCTAATATTTCTTGTATACTTTTTCCTTCTAGAATATAATCGATGGTTTTAGCATAAACCGCGGTTATAGCCGCCATGAACATTGGATCTAAATCACGACCTATCGTTTTAATCGATTCTACCCCTGTTTTCATTACCTCATCCAATAGGCATAAAGAACAATCTTCATTTACATCTAAAATGGATATTTCTTCCCCGCTTGACTGGATAATAAACTTTGCCCTGCATGGTATTCCCGTTTGAAGTCTTTCATCATTTACATGCAAAAGACCACAAGTACTTTCTAAAAATGAACAGCCAAAATGTCCGAAAATTTCTACCTTTATTTTTGTATCGGTAACAATTTCTGTGATTTCTTCTAAGCTAAATGTATGTGGAAGAACCACCTTTTCAATATGCATTTCTTCGAGAAATTTAATGGTTTTTTTATTAAGACAGGTAAGAAATGTACTGGCAGTAACCGGGAAATTTATACCGGCTGCTCTTAATCGTATAAGATTACCTAAATCCCCTACAATTACTCTATCAACACCTGCATCAATTCCCATTTTTATATATTCAATATATTTCTTATCACCATCATTATTGCCGGAAAAATTACAATCATTAAAATGAGGAAGGTTTGCCACCAATTCTACTTTTACACCATTATCATGGGCGATTCTGACTGCTGTTTCAAAGTCTTGATACGGCATAATTGTTTTCCGATTATCAAAGCAAGACTTCTTGGCTCTTCCTGAAAAAGTCATTGAATGCCCATAATCAAACTCAAAACCGCCATATAATTCTCCTGCACCTGATTCTATCTGTAATTCTGTTGAATATATAGAATTAATCGGTGCTTTAATTAGTAATTTCTTCATGATATGTCCTCCTAAAGGTATTTATGATATGTTCTAAATCAGACTTTTCAAGATCATAATCATGTATGACAAAAGTTATGTTTTCGTCTGCATCTATTAACCATTCTTCTTGCATTTCTATCCGCCGATATAAAACATTGCCTAGCAAATTAAAATCTAATAATTTTTTATCCAATTGATTATGGCATGGTTGATAATCTATTCCATTACTATATTGCGACATTGTAATATCTATACTTTCATGGCAATGGTTTACGCAATTGCCAATCTCAAGATTTTTATGTTTAGCATAAGCACATTTTCTGGCAAAAGCTACCGCACAATTAGCTAAATGACAATTTATTTTCCATCCCCACTTCTGAATACGAGCTAATCCTCTCATTGCTTCCGGAAGAAGGCTTGTTTCGATACCTGTTATACCATAATTTTTCAAAAATTTATACTTAGAGTAGTCTGCCATGGTATTAGAAATCATATCATCACTAAATTCTTCATTTTCAAGTAACAGAAAATGCCAAGGGGTATCTTCCAAAGTTCTTGATAAGCTGCGGCCGACAAAAACCTGTGAAGGTAGAATTTTTCTATTATATGCTTCATATAAAACCCCGAAATCATTGATAACCAATTGATAATCTAAGTGATTATTTACCAGCGTTTGCAGCAAATCCATAATTTTTTCGAAATGAATATCTACTACTTTAGGGGTAATTAATTTAGGCTGAAGACCAGCATTAATTATTGTGTTAAATATACTTATAATCTCTTTACTTGACGGCATATGAAAAATACAGCCTTCATCTCCTACGGATATAATATCTATTTCATATTTAAAATAATCTTCGGTTATATATTTATACAATAATTTATAGTTTCTAACGTGTAATTCTAATTTTGCCATATTATCTTATCCTTTATATTAATTCTACATAGTTCTTAGCTTTTTCGATATCTGCCGATTTTAGATCAATTACATTAATATATTCATCATTATCCAGCTCAAGTATTTTTCCAAATGGGCCAGCAATAATGCTCCCCCCTTCAAAGCGTCCTTTCAAATAACTCACTTCTCCTACTCCGTTTACACCGATAATAAAAATACCATATTCATAAGCTTTTGCCAAAACCATTGACTTCCATTTATTAATAATAAAACTTTTATTTATTTCTTCATTTAAAGGACTCGGAAGCAAGCAAGGAGCAAAAATAATCTCTACTCCTAAGGCTACCATTTGCTTTATCATGTCTTCATAAAACATATCTATTCCCATCAATATGCCAACCCGTCCAATATCCAAATCAAATACTTTTTTTTCTACTCCTTTGACAATAAATTCTGCTTCGCGGTAAAAGATATAGTTTCTCTCCTGCGTTCCGATTATTTTTCCTTTTCTATTTAATATAAAGCCTATGTTACGATATCTTCTATCTTTCCCTTCATTATCAACAGAGCCTGTAACCCCACCAATAATATAACAGTTATACTTTTCTGCCAATTCTGATAATTTTTTTATTGCTTTATTTCCGCTAAAAGCTTCCGGAATACTTGTAAAATTATAGGAACTTCCGGTATAAAATTCTTCCGGCATTACAATCACATCTGTTTGCGGATTTGCTTCCATTAGCTGTGTTATCTTTTCTTCAACACTCTTTATATTCTCATATCGATTTTTAGTGCCAAATTTTGAACCTAATATTTTAAGCTGAATTACTCCTACTTTTATATTTTCCATTAAACACCTATCTCCTTGTTTGCCGATTATTTCATCAAGGTAGTTGTCAAATTGCACTGCTTCTATAAACTTTCTCTCCATTTGTAGTAAAATAGTATCGTCACACACAATCTCACCAACAAACGGAGACGAAAATTTATGGTTGTTATGTTCCAAGCTAGTTTAACAATCACCTAGGTTACTTCATCCTTTGTAACCGCGCCGCCATATTTTCCGGCTCTTTGGGCTGATTATAAAACACCCAGCATGCGGCTGATATCTCGTTTTGCGCAACTTTGCGAGCTAAAGACGCTGCTCCTTTGAGCAATGGATTGGATTTATCTTGGTTCTTCATAATTCATTACCACCTTTCTTTTTATATGCTTAGCATATGTCATGCTTCCTGTAACAAACATCATAGATAAAGCTATTGCTAAAAAAATACTGTTTGCGTTTGAGAACATTCCAATTATTACAATAAGTGACATCACCGATACCAATATTCTGCTTTTTATTCTGAGTACTTTTTGCTGTCCTTGGTAAATAGGTTTATTTTCATGTTCAACTGGTGCTAAATTATAAATAATACAAACCGATATTAATGAAGCTAAGATAGCAGTAGCTGAATAAATTTGAATTGGCATTAATGATATAATAATCAACATCGAATTAAAAATAATTGCAAATGTTATGATACAGCTCCAGTGTTGTTTCGCATGATGCCCCCCGGCAAAACGCCTTAACAGAGCAAAGCAAACCATAAAGACAACACCCTCTATAACCAATCCAAAAAAAGTTGAAAGCATCAAGCAAAGCAAAATATGTATCGTAGTTGAAATGATATTCTCAAACGCATATGTATAAATATCTTCTTCTTCAACCTTAGCTACATTACCTGATATTAATACTAATGTTGCTTGTTTTGCCAGTCTATGAATCATAGCATTAAACCTCCTACTGTAACGATATCATTTATCAAATAGTTGTACAATACCTATTGCACGAATAGTATCTCTCATTGCACCAAAAAATAAAACTACTTATTTTTATTGAAATATTTAATTATATTTTAAGAGAAACACAAAATAATTTATGAAATCTTTGTCGAATATTTAAGTTGAATAAAGAAAAATAGAATAAAAGAATTAGTATTAAAGCGGAATTAAAATATGTAACAAGAACATGTCTTCGTCATAATCATAACTCAATTTCCCCCCCAATCTCAAGCAGCTTTCCTCCATACTCTTAAGCCCGATGCCATGATGAAGCATATCCTGCTTCAGGGTTTCTATTCTCCCCTCCCGTAGCTTAGGCTTCGCACCAATCGTATTTTTTACTTCGCATAGCAACACATTTTCAGATATGCGGAGCTCTAAGTCAATAAATAAATGTATTAAATCACCGGCGCGCCGGCAAGCTTCAATAGCGTTTTCCAATGCGTTTCCAACAATCGAGCAAAGCTCAAGTACCGGAATGGGTAACTCCGGCAGAATTTGAATCAACCAATCACATTGAATATTTTCCTGTTCGGCTACATTACGCTTCGTTGTCAACATAACATCAAGCATGGGATTCCCTGTATCCAGCATTAACTGAGTATTATTATGATATTGCACTAATTCATTAATGCGAAGTGAAAGTTCTTCATATTGACCCTGTTCTATAAAAAATTGAAACGCATTGACATGATGTCTAAAGTCATGAGCCAATTGTTGAATATGTGTACGGCTTTCTGCTAATTTCAAACTATGTTCACGATGCGCAGTTAGCTGAGCCTCAGTAACCGCCAGCTTTTCCTTATCTTCCGATCTTCGGAGTAACCCTTCAATAATGGAAAAAATAATGACATTTGAAAAAAGCAAACTAAGAATGCTAAAAATAAGCAGAAAAGTTATCGGCTGACCTTCACTTGTAGAAGTGTAAAAGATTTGCACCGAAATAAAGATTGATAGTAAAGGAAGAATACATAAAATCATCCATTGTTTAGGTGGTAAATTATTAGTTTTTCCTTTTCTGAAACGGATCAATATATTAATGAATAAAAAAAGCAGAAGATTCGCAACGACGTTTACTTGATATCTAAAACTGTTTACTCCAAGCGTGTCATTGATTTCAATGCCTTGGAACAAAACAATCACAAACGCGCCCAGAGATTCAAAGACAACACTAAAAAGAATTTTCAATAAGCCGATAATTCCATACCAATATAATTTTGCTTTACAAAATGAAAAAGAAATTAACACCGATATAAAGATGGTTTTAGCTACTATCATTATCAATATACCATTCATGTATATAGAAACTATAGCTGATATTAAGACAGCTAAAGCACAAACTAAAAAGCCGGTTTTTTTAGATATGTTCCGCTTTTGCTTTAAAAATCCCTCCGCCATCATCTTCATAATAAAAACTTCAAAGCAAGCAATACAAATTTCAAAAAATACCCAGAGCATATCGAACATATATGATCCCCTTATTTTCTATATCTTCTATATGTATCCTTTAAGTTGTCTCTAAATTTAGGGCCGATAGATAATGATAAATTATTGGTAAATGTAACACAGTCGTCCGTGATAATCCATACCCACGCCATATTGATTAAATAAGAACGGTGACATTGGACGAAACCATATTGTGACAACTTTTTAAGCTCCTCGGATAATTTTCCCCAATATTCGCATTTCAAAGTTCTTGTGAAAGCGCATATTATATGGAGGTTACTCTCCATATAAAGTACATCTTGTAATTGAATTGTTCCAACTTGTCCGCCTTTTAATTTCACCTCATAAGGTGTTAAATTCTTGCGGTTAAATAAATTAATTAATTTTTCTAAAATATTATAAATTGCCTTTTCTCTGATAGGTTTTACAATAAAACCGGCCGCCATAACATCAAAACCACGCGGCATATAATCAGCTAAATTCGTTACAAAAACTATTTGCACATTCGTATCTACAACGCGAATATGCTCAGCTGCTTCGATACCGCACATTTGCGGCATCGAGATATCAAGAAAAATAATATTAAAGCTTTCTTTAACCGCATCTTCCAAAAGATTTACCGCAGAAGTATATGTAGAAATAAAAAAACCTAATTTATTAATAATGGAGTACTCTTCAATTTCCTTACGGATTATACATAATTGCTGTTGATCATCATCGCATATCGCAATACGCATAAAATTCCTCCTTAACCCCTCGATTACACTATAAAGCACAAGAATGTCACTTTTTTAAACATTATAGCCTTTTTTGTCAAGACAATCAAGTATTAAAAGCGCCATGGAACGAAACAAGACAATCCTAAGTTTTGTATTAGTAACAATATCACATCTTTACCAAAAAACAAAGAGCGCCTTCGCTCCCGATGACGCCCTGTTGAAATTTATTATTTAACGACTATGCAGATTGTTGAGAAATGGATTATGCTTACTCAAGAAACAATCCCCTTCGTATCCCGTGCAATCATCAGTTCTTCGTCTGTCGGTACCGACATAACGGCGACTTTGCTGTTGGCTTTTGAGAATACTACTTCTTCACCCTTGATTTCATTCGCGGATTCATCTATTTCAATTCCTAAATAGCCTAAATACTCACAAACCATTGTCCGCACAACATTGTTATTCTCACCGATTCCAGCTGTAAAGCATATAATATCAACCCCGTTCATTGCCGCCGTATAAGCGCCGATATATTTAGCAATACGGTAAACATAAGCTTTCATTGCTCTGACCGCCTCTGCTTTTCCCGCCAAATAATCAGCCGTAATGTCCCGAAAATCCGATGAACCGCCGTTTTGTAAACCGACCACACCTGATTTTTTATTAAGCATTGCGGTAACTTCTTGGATGCTCATCCCTTCTTTTAATGCTAAAAATTCAATAATCGCCGGATCAATGTCACCTGACCGCGTCCCCATAATCAATCCTTCCAGCGGTGTTAAGCCCATTGATGTATCGATGCTTTTTCCGTTCTTAACCGCTGTCACACTGGCGCCGTTACCCAGATGACAGACGATAATTTTCAAATCTTCCAAACTGCGGGCCGCGTCTATTTTCGCTTGATACAGAAGCGCCGCGTGTTGTGAAACATAATTATGGCTGGTTCCGTGAAAGCCGTAGCGTCTTACTTTATATTTCTCGTAGTACTCATAGGGTATTCCATAAAGATAGGCTTCCTCCGGCATCGTCTGATGAAAAGCCGTATCAAAAACCCCGACCATCGGCGTCCCGGGCATCAGCTCGCGGCAAGCCTGAACCCCGATTAAGTTGGCAGGGTTATGTAGCGGTGCTAAATCATTACACTCTTCTGTCGCCTTAATAACTTCATCAGTAATCAAAACCGAACTATGAAATTTCTCACCCCCATGTACTAAACGATGCCCAACCGCTCCAATTTCGCTAAAACTACTAAGCACTCCATTGACCGGATCGGTCAATGCGTTTAGAACTAATTTTACCGCTTTAAGATGGTCGTCCATCTTAACCACATTCGTGATTTTATCCTTCCCCACCGCCTGATAAACCAGCTGACTCCCGTCGATTCCGATCCGTTCACAAATCCCCTTTGCAATCGTTTCTTCCGACACACTATTAATCAACTGAAACTTAAGCGAAGAACTGCCGCAATTAATAACTAAAATATTCATATTCACTCCATTCCTTGTAAAAAAATACACAACCTACATTTGAAAGTACTAACGTCATTATATCACGCTCTCACTTCCTGATAAACCCATTTCGCATTTGCCGGACATCGTTTACTGTTACCAAGGCGGAAGGGGTATGCGATCTTATTAAATCAAGTGCTTCCGGAACGCTTTTACGCTTCAAATAAATCATCATAATATTAACTTCCCGCTCAAGCCCTTGTGCCGGAACCGTCGTCACACCGAAACCCTTTTCGCGAAGCAAAACATTAAGATTTTCTTTCTCGTCTTCTATCTCTTTGATAACATTACCCGCATCCATTTCTTCTGCTATCATTACTTGAATTAAAGCCGTTCCCAATGCCAATTTGCCTTCAATAATAACACCGACATAATTCCCGCATGAAAAAGCAAGGCAATAAACCAAAGCTTTTATCGGATCTTCTTTCAAGGTTCCTAAAACATTACTGACGACAATTATCCAAATTAATACTTCGACAAACCCTATTAACGCACCAAAAAGCTTTTCGCCGCGATTAATTAAAACATTACGAACAGTCGCCAGCGACACTTCCACAAGTTTAGCCGCGAAAATAGCGAAATAAATCAAAATTTGCATTTTATCCCCCACTAACCTCCATGCCTGCCAACAGCTGTATGAAAAGTGTCCGCTTGCGGACACTTTTCATACTCTACTCCATGATATGTGACTAATCGCCTGATAAGAATATAATGGTGCTTCTTTGTTAGCCGTCACACTTATAATGCAATCACCGGATTCACAGACAGTACTTAGTACCAGCAACGCGCGCCCGTGATAAGCCGCAATTCTATCACCGCGAAAACTCTGATGAGACGACGGGTCGCCGTTATCTATACCGATTAATTTCGCCGCTCCTTCTACCTCAATATCCAAAACATCCATTGCTTGCGGGCAAAAATTTCCCGAGACATCCGTTATTTCAATTTCTACTTGAAAAATTCCCTCATCAGCTGTTAGTGAATAATTTCCTCCGTCATTATCAAGCTCTGAGTAACCATTATCATCATAAATCCGCATCTTAATCCGTTCAGGCTTATCAGCTGAACGGATTTCATATCCGATAATTTCATTACCTTCCTCGTCATAGCCGACTAACCGCATACTGCCCGATTGATACGGTACATCCCACGAAAGAAACAAATCATCAGTACTCGGCAGATATCTTTTTTTCTCGAAATTCCCATATATCTGCGACATCCCGTAAGCAGGATAATTCATCGCCTTTCGCCCATATGATTTCCCATTTACGAATAACTCCGCACTATCGCAATTAGTATATCCCAAAAACGGAATGACTGTTCCTTCTTCTATATCTAAATTTAGATGCGGCAACAAATATGCCGTCGGCTCATCCCTCTTCCAAATGCTCTGATAAAAATAATAACCGTCCTTTTCAAACCCACAGGTATCAAGCGCTCCCGAACTGGCAGAACGTTCGGGCCAATGCGCTTCGCCCAGATAATCAATCCCCGTCCACATAAAGTCTCCGGCGACATAATCATGTGTCATCGTGAACTTAAGCAATTTTCCGACTGTCACGGGAGTGCTGTAGTATGGTTTTTTACGCCAATCGAAAAGTTCAGCGTCATTAAAATGATACTCACCACGGCTTCCGGCGATACTGGTATTTTCTGTTCCGATAATAGTCCATTCCGGATGAGCCGCATGGTCTAAAGCATAAAGTGTCCCGGCGGTATCACGCCAACGTCCCGCATAATTATAGCCGATCACATCCAGTTCACGCAAAAATTCCTGGGTCGCTTGTTTCGGCTCGGCACCTATTTGGTCGTTTCCTTGCGTTACGGGACGTTCAGGGTCAAGTGATTTGCAAATCCCTTTAAGCAGTCTTGCGGTCATATGTCCGTCAGGGTCAGTTTGGTCAGGCACTTCGTTACCGATACTCCAAATTATGATCGAGGGACGATTGCGGTCGCGGTATAGCATTGCTTTTAAGTCTTGCTCATGGTATTCGTTAAACCACTCCGAATATCCGCGGCTTTGGTGGGTATTGGCGCCGCCCTCTTTACCTTTTAGCCATTTCCATTCATCAAAGGCTTCTTCCATAACCAGAAAACCTAACTCATCACATAAATCAAGCAAGCCCGGGTCGGACGGATTATGTGCGGTACGAATCGCATTCACGCCCATCGCCTTTAGCTTAAGAAGGCGCCGGCGCCAAATAACCTTCGGTACTGCCGCACCCATGCATCCGCCGTCATGGTGCAGGCAAACGCCATTAATTTTGTATCTTTGATTATTTAAAATAAAGCCTGATTTATTATCAAAACTAATCGTGCGGAAACCGATTCGGGTTTTTACTTCATCAAGCAGTTCTCCTGTCGGGTCATAGATTCCTGTCACAAGTTCATATAGATAAGGATTTTCGGGCGACCAAAGAATTGGCTTCGGTACGGAAAATTCCTGCTCTGACTTCCGCCCGTCTTCATCTTCCCATAACTCGTTAAGCGGTTTTAAATATTCACTGCCGGGAAACGAGGCCGCATTTCCATAACCGTCAACCGTAACCTCATTTGTGACGACCTCATTCCCTAAATGGTCGTTTAATGTTGTTTTAAGCTTTGTAAATGCTTTTCCTTCAATCTTCGTTTCGACTGTAAAAGCCGCTTTTTCATCATTAATTTCCTGATTTTTGAGATAAATTCCATACGGCGGCAAATACGTTTCATTTAATTGATATAACCAAACCGAACGTGTGATGCCTGAACCTGAATACCAGCGGGAATTAGGCTGCGCTGAATTATCGATTTTTATATCGAGAACAATATTTATGACATTTATGTCATTTTCTTCCGCGGCATTGCACATCTCGTTGACCGCCGCTGTTATATCCCAGCCAAAAGGGGTATATCCGTAGACATGCCGACCTAACCTTTTTCCGTTAAGCCAGACTTCGGCAAGCATATAAGCACCCTCGAATTTAAGCAAAGTCCGCTTCATGGCAGTACTTTCTTTATCTAAAGTAAAAGTTTTCTTATACCAGCCAACCCCTGTTTCCACATATCCGCCTGACCCACATGACTTAGCATTCTCTGAAAAAGGGAAGTCAAGGCTAAAATCATGCGGTAATGTAACCGCCCGATAGTTTGAAGTTTTGTCGCTGCCAATCGACACGGGAGGTACGGTCCCATGATAAAAAAACCAATCATTGTTTAACTTATTTCGTCCGGATCTCATTCTTGCCTCCATCTAATAAATTTAAAAACTGTTTAAATGTGTTGAATTATTCCCGCAATAATTATATAATGTGTTATAACTTGTGAAGAAGATGGTATTAATTCAACCCAAATTCCTAACTTTTCTATATTATACTATATTTTCACTTCGAAAGCGAGGATAATGCTATGGTAACCAAAAATAATATGTCCCTGAAAGAAATACATCAATACGTGTCAAAAACTGTCTCAATTTTATCAGCTATTGTAACGGCATTTTTGGTTACGGTTTGTCTTTCCGTCGCTATGTTAAATCATATTAATAACAACAAATCCGAAATGACATTGCTTAGCAGTAATATTATGCATAATAATGATTCATTAATTAAGTTAGTGCAATCCTTTATCATCACAGGTGATAGCAAAGTCTTCGATTCCTATAACAAAATGTTGAACGACCCTGATGTCTTTGACAACAAGCTGAACCGCATGATGGAAATCGGACTCAGTAAAACCGAAACCGAACTTGTCGATAAAATTCTCGGCATCCTTGATGAACTGGCGGCTATCGAAGATAATGCCATCGCCGCTTTAGAAGCCAACGACCATGAGCTTGCCATCGCGACTTTATTTAGCCCTGCTTATACTAATTATGACGCCGAGTTAGCAAAGCTGACGCTTTTACTTATTGATACGATTGAACAGCGTTATAATCGAATCGATGTTATATTTCAAATGATAATTTACTTATTATTAGCTATGACAATTATTTTGTTTATTTATACCAGCATTACTACTAATAAGATGCAGAAGTGGCAAAGCGAACGAACCCTTGGTCCCATTAAAGCAATCAGCGATATTGCCAACCAAATCGCTAACGGTTATATCGATGTCGAGATGCATAAGGAAAATGATGATGAAATCGGTGCCTTAATTGACTCGTTTAATAATATGGTACTCAGTGTCAGAAAGCAAACCGAAATCGTCGAAGTCATGGCGACAGGTGATTTTTCTGTAAGTGTTGAATTAAGAAATGATAAGGATGTGCTTAATATCGCCATTAAGGATATGATTGAGATGACATCCCAAACCTTAAATCTTATCAAGAAATCCGCTAATAATGTCAACGATACTACCAGAGAAATGGAAGCTGAAAGTAATAATCTTGTCAATATAACTAATAAACAGTTGGATTCAACCGCCAAATTGGCGGCAGTCGTTGCAAACCTGTTCGATGAAGCAACCAAAAATGCCGTTAACGCGAAGCAAGTTTCCGCACTCTCATCCCAAATCCATGATGATGCCGTTGTCGGCAGTGACATGGCGAAGTTAGTGGTCAACAAAATGGAAGAGACGAGAACTGCTGTCGATGGGATTACTGATATTATGAATACTATTGAAGGTATTGCTTATCAGACTAATTTATTAGCTTTGAATGCTTCCATTGAGGCGGCAAGAGCAGGCGAGCATGGGAAAGGGTTCGCTGTCGTCGCGGATCAGGTTCGCCAGTTAGCCGGGCAAAGCAGTCAGGCGGTTGAAAAGAGTGCGGGTATTATTAAAAGTGTCACTGAAAGAACCGCCGAAGGAGCCAAACTTTCCAATCAGGCGGCAGAAGCGCTTAAGCAAATTGTCGAAGGAATTAATCAGGTCTCGCAGTCAATGTTCAATATTTCTGAATCTTTGGCTACACAGAACTCAGAAATCGCCGAAACCAGTGCTAATATTAAGGCTTTCAACCAACAAATTCATGATATCGTCACGACCGCCCAAGATAGCGCTGAATCAAGTACGAATCTGTTAACGGATGTCGAGGGACTTAATACCTTGATTTCACAGTATAAGTTTTGATGATTAAAGCGCAGAACCTCTGTTAAGCATTAGAGAACTTCGTTTCGCTCAGGAATATAAAAATATAGCCCACTACTAAATGCAGTGGGCTATATTAATTATTTATTTAATTACGCTTAACCGTGAATAACTTTTCCGCCTTCTTCAGCATGTAACGCTGCTTGCGCGGCGGCAAGTCTGGCGATCGGGACACGGAAAGGTGAACATGATACATAATCCAGTCCGGCATTGTAGCAGAATTCAATACTACTGGGGTCGCCGCCATGTTCGCCGCAGATACCAAGCTTGATGCCCGGTCTTGCTTTACGGCCTTTTTCACATGCCATCTGAACCAAGAAACCGACACCGCTCTGGTCAAGGCGAGCAAACGGATCTGATTCATAAATCTGTTGTTTGTAATACTCATCAATGAATTTTCCTGTATCATCACGTGAGAAACCAAATGTCATCTGCGTTAAGTCGTTAGTACCAAAGGAGAAGAAGGCGGCTTCTTCGGCAACTTCATCAGCCAAGATACAAGCACGGGGAATTTCCATCATCGTTCCGACTAAATATTCTATATCGGAATTTTTCTCTTTCTTAACCAACTCAGCGGTTTCCACAACGATATCTTTAACGAACTTAAATTCTTTCTTCTCGCCCGTCAAAGGAATCATGATTTCGGGAACAATGTTAAAGCCTTTTTCGTTCTTAACTTCAATAGCGGCTTCCATAACCGCTCTGGTCTGCATCTTGGCAATTTCAGGATAAGTAACCATCAGGCGCAAGCCACGATGACCCATCATCGGGTTAAACTCATGGAGGGAATTACAGATATCTTTAACTTCCTGCACGGTCATGCCCATATCTTTTGCTAATGAAGCAATCGCATCTTCATCAGTCGGAACGAATTCATGGAGAGGGGGATCAAGGAAACGAATTGTGACAGGGAACTCGCCCATAACTTCGTAGATACCTTTAAAGTCGCCCTTCTGGAAAGGAATCAAAGCATTAAGCGCTTTTTCTCTCATTTCTACATTCGGGGCAAGGATCATTTCACGGATTCTCGGAATACGGTCAGGCTCAAAGAACATATGTTCTGTTCTGGTCAGGCCGATACCTTCGGCACCGAATTCAAGCGCTTTACGAGCTTCATCGGGAGCGTCAGCATTGGTACGAACCTTAATCTTACGGTATTTGTCAGCCCATTTCATAATTTGTGAGAAATTAGCATTTCCGTCGATAGTCGCGTCAATTGTTGCAATATCACCGTCATAAACTTTTCCTGCCGTACCGTCTAATGAAATATAATCGCCTTCATTATAGGTTTTGCCGCCTAATTTGAAAAATTTCTCTTCTTCATTGATCGTAATATCACCGCAACCGCAAACACAAGCTGTTCCCATTCCGCGGGCAACAACGGCGGCGTGAGAGGTCATTCCGCCGCGGACGGTTAAGATACCCTCGGCGGCGTGCATACCTTCGATATCTTCAGGGGATGTTTCCAAACGAACGAGGATAACCCTGTTTCCTGCATCGGCGGCGGCTTTAGCTGTCGCGGCGGTAAAATAGACTTTACCTGCGGCGGCACCGGGTGATGCGGGAAGGGCGGCGCCGATAACCGTTCCGGCCGCAAGCGCTTTCGGGTCAAAGGTCGGATGCAGTAACTGATCGAGTGACTTCGCATCAATTCTAAGCACGGCGTCTTTATCGGTAATCATGCCTTCATTAACCATATCAACGGCGATCTGTAAAGCTGCCGAAGCAGTTCTCTTGCCGGCTCTGGTCTGGAGGAAATAAAGTTTTCCGTCTTCAACCGTAAACTCCATATCCTGCATATCTTTATAATGTTTTTCTAAGATTTGCGTAATTTCGATAAATTTGTTGTAGCATTCAGGCCATTCTTTCGCCATTTCGGTAATCGGATTCGGCGTGCGGATACCTGCGACAACGTCTTCACCCTGTGCATTGGCAAGATATTCACCGTAGATTTGGTTAGTCCCGTTAGATGGGTTACGGGTAAAGGCAACGCCTGTCCCTGATGTATCGCCCATATTTCCGAAAACCATCGCCTGAACGTTGACAGCGGTACCCCAATCGCCGGGGATATCATTCATACGGCGATAAATGATGGCGCGTTCGTTATTCCATGAACGGAAGACGGCGCGGATCGCTTCCATCAATTGAACCTTCGGATCCTGAGGGAAATCGTCGTTCTTGTTATCTTTGTAAATTTGCTTGTAACGTTTGATAACTTCCTGTAAATCTGCGGCAGTAAGCTCGTAATCATAATGAATCCCTTTGGATTCTTTGATTTCTTCCAGAACTTTTTCGAAAAGCTGTTTGCTTACGTCCATAACAACGTCTGAGAACATTTGAATGAAACGGCGATATGAATCATATGCAAAACGCGGATTGCCGCTTTTAGCCGCCATACCTTCAACGGAAACATCATTCAAACCAAGATTCAGGATCGTATCCATCATCCCGGGCATCGATGCGCGCGAACCCGAACGAACTGAAACCAGTAACGGGTTATCGGTATCACCGAATGATTTGCCTTGTTTCTTTTCAAGTGAAGCAAGACATTTAAAAATTTCATCTTCCATCTCTTTCGAAACAGTTTTCCCTTGCTCATAGTAATTAGTACAGGCTTCCGTGGTAACCGTAAAACCTTGCGGGATCGGCAGGCCCAAATTGGTCATTTCTGCCAAGTTAGCGCCCTTTCCTCCCAAAAGATTGCGCATTTCTGCACTTCCTTCTTCAAACTCATAAACCCATTTTGCCATTTTTTACCAATCCTTTCGTTTTTATATTTTTACCTTTATCAAAAATAGATAAAGTAACATGCTAATAATTACTATAACATAAAATGGAAATTTGTACAGCCTTAAATTGAAGGTATTTTTGATTTTCCCGCGAACTGTTGTTCTTTTTCATAGCGGCTTGCTGTCGCCGTGATAAACTTGACTCATCGTCACCAGTGCTAAGGCGGAAAATACCATTGCATAGGGGAAAAGTGTCATATAAGAATAATATTCTAAAAGAAAACCTGAAAATATCGGGGTGAAAATTTGCGCCGCCATCGAAAAAATATAGTATATACCCGTAAACCTGCCGATATTATGCCCTTTACTCATTTCGACGACCATCGGGTATGAATTGACGTTTATCATCGC